>ERZ773359.165-NODE-165-length-87844-cov-214.985032_pt1 | contig 87844 bp, 71 predicted proteins | sample MGYA00374955_ERZ773359 | MGnify/ENA primary metagenome ERZ773359 (study PRJEB29098, sample SAMN04486028) | biogas fermenter metagenome | study: EMG produced TPA metagenomics assembly of the Biogas fermentation microbial communities from Germany - Plant 4 DNA1... | reverse complement strand
CGTCAGCTGCTGCAACAAACCCTACGTTGAATGTGCCGAGTAAGAATGTGAGCACTAGTAGGGCAACGAGTAGTTTTCTGGCTTTCTTCATACTCAAATCCTCCTTTTAATTTTTGAGAAGTGATAAATTAATACTTACCAAAAAGGCATTCCTCCGTTTTCTCGGTGTTATCCCCCCCTTCAAAATGTTTATTGAAAGTTTGGGAATTATCCTTCTTTCAATCCCTGTTAAGATCAACAAGTTTCAGCAGATAGTTAAATTTTACTGCTAAAGAGATTGAAAGTTACAGGCAAGTAATGGAAAGAACTGTTTCTTAATATACTTCGATAAAAGTACGAATTTTCCTGCTTGTTTTAATAATGAAGTGAAAATTTTATTGTAATAATGAGTTCAATCGTAGGATTTGAGTATTTGTGTATGAACTCATTATTCAATTGTCAAAGTTCAAATCTATAGCTATTATAGCATCAGCTCAAAAAGGGGTCAATAATTTTGGGCGAAATGTAATATAAATGTAACAATGGTGTAATAAAGAATATCCGCTTTTTATTTCATTATATGGCTTTTTTCTCGTAATATGACAGGCAGATAATAGCCTGGTTTATGCATGCACTTAATATATATTCGATGCTTTGTCAAAAAGTCCTCTTTTTTGAAATTAGGCAAAAGAAAAGGGCAGCAATGTGCCCCTTTCCTTCGTATTTGAAAGCTTTATGATTTTTTCAGGCCGCGAAGGAGATTGACCGCATTTTTCCTGAGTTTCCTATACCCGGGGATGACGTGCACCCACAGGTAATAGAAAAAGGGAGAAAGGGGCAAATCGAATTCTCCTATAAACTCGGTAAACTCCCCGTTAAAGCCCTTCTTGAATCTGTATAAGCCGTAAAGTGGATTGTCCGATGAGAGGTCTCCGGACACGCCCCGAAAGTCATACATGGTGCAGTTGTTTTCCTTTGCCCATTTTATCATTTCCCACTGAAGGGCGTAGTTGGGCATGACGTTTCGATGGCTGTTAGATGATGCGCCGTATATATACCAGGCCTTGTCTCCGAAAATAAAGGCAAGAGTCCCGGCAATGTACTTTCCTTCGTATTCTGCCATGAAAAGCCGGGCCAGTCCCTTTTCCACCAGCTCGTCCCACAGTGTCTCAAAGTAGTCAAAACCCCTGATTAGGAACTTGTCCCTGATGCAGGTTTCCTCAAGGATGTCGTAAAAGGGCTTCAGATCCTCTCGCTCTCCTACTTTTACCGTAACGCCCCTGCGGGCGGCCAATCGGATGTTGTAGCGGGTCTTGTGATGAAAGCCCGCCATTATCTCATCTAGGGACTTATTATTTATATCTAATCGAAAAACGAATTTGGGTTGAATGCCGTCAAAGTCCTTGCCCGAATCCACATGGGTAAATCCCACAGAACGAAGGTTTTTGACCACCCTTTCATCAGGTGCTTTTATGTCAGGGTCGATTTTCAAAAAGACGGAACCATGTTTTTTGGCAATGGCTTTTACCTGGGTAAAGAGAAATTTTAGAGTTTTTTCATCCGAGTAATCGGCCACCGGGCCCCTCGGAGCATAGAAGATGCATTTATTAAATCCGGGAATTGGAAGTCTTCGCTTTAATATGGAAATCCCTGCCACGGGCTTGCCACCGTCCATTACAAGGAGCCTAATAGGTTCCCAGCCTGTGCGGCGCTTTACTTCACCCCACTCATAGGATTGAAGAATATGGCCCTTCGGTCCCCACGCCATGAACTCGTTGAACAGCTCTTTCTCCTCTTGTTTTATGATTTTTATTTCCATTATGATGTACAACCTCCGCCGTGTTTTTTGCTTTCTTCTTTATTATACATGATTTAGGCGTGGATTAAAGGAAATGTTATTGGATTTTTATGCCTTCCATCACCTGGGCCAGTCTACCAACATCCTCTTTTATTTTCTCCACGGAAATGGCGATTTCGCCCAGCAATACGTGCTGTATCTCCACATGTTCGGCTATTTCATGCACCCGGTTGGAAGCATCTATGCTGATGTCGGTCATCTGTTGGAAGTACTGGCTGGTATTTTCGGCTGATGCAGACATCTGCTGGGTTGCCGCGGAAATCTCCTGCATCTGGTGGGCAACATTTGTGACAGCGTCTAATATTTTTTCAAAAGCAGCGGATGCATCCTTTACAGCATTTATGCCCTGTTGAACGTTGGCCGAGCCTTCATCTTTAGCTTTTACGGCTTTTTCCACTTCATGTATTACCGAAGTGATTAGCTCGCCGATTTGCTTTGCAGCCTCGCCGGACTGCTCGGCTAGTTTCCTTATCTCATCGGCTACAACAGCAAAGCCCCGGCCCTGTTCACCTGCCCTGGCAGCCTCAATGGCAGCATTTAGCGCCAGAAGGTTTGTCTGGTCGGCTATGCCGGTAATGGTTTCGACAATTTGACCTATAGTCTCAGAACTTTCTCCCAATGATTTTATTACGGTTGATGTGTACCTATTGGATTCCTGTATTTTCTCCATCTGCTCCGCGACTTTGTCCATTAGAGTTTTTCCGGAATTGGCCATTTCGGACGTATCTGCGGCATTTATTGCGGCCTCCGAGGAGCTGGCAGCAATCTGCTCCACTCCCGCACTCATTTGAGATAGCATGTCCGAAATGTTGTCCACCAACTTTTGCATCTCGCTTAGGCTTTCGGAGCTCTTTTCTATGCTTTCCTTCATAGAGCCTTTGTATGAAGATGAGGCTTGGTGACTTTGCTTGGCCATACTGTCCATCAAGTCGGCAGAAGACAATATCTCATCAGTTATGTCCTTGGCGCTTTTTAAGATGCTTTTTATCCTTTCCAAGCTGTTATTATATAGATCTGCCAGTTTGCCTATCTCACCACCGGCAGTTTTCTTGATTTTGACGGTAAAATCACCTTTGGACATGGCTTCAAAGCTCTGGACAATCTTATCAACGGGAAGAGCAGTTTCTCTTGTTATGAGAAAAGATACGGTGCCTGAAATTAAAGCTGCTATCCCTATCGCCAGTAGATTCATGTAATTAGCAAAGTCTTCTCCGTGGAAATAGTATGTATACCCTCCTAAAGAGGCTGCTACTAGTATCATCGTGACAATTGCAACTCTAGCTCGTATGTTTTTCATAATTGCCCTCCTCTGGATATTTTAAACAATTATAATATTATAATTAGACAAATGTTTATTTTTCCCTGCTTTTTTCTAAAATATTGTCGAAAAGTGGAAAAACAAAAAAAGAAAGGCCTAAATCTAATTGGCCTTCTTTTTGTAGCTTGATATATAATAAATGTATTTTTTCAGTCATCACTTATTTTCCTGCAGCATGCAGGGCTGCCTTGATAAAGTGAGTAAAGAGGGGATGGGGGTTATTGGGCCGGGATTTGAACTCCGGATGAAATACGGTCGCTACAAACCATGGATGGTCTTTGAGTTCTATGATTTCAACAAAGTTTTCCTCGGGGGATATTCCCGAAAGGACCATACCGCACTTACTAAGGCTGTCCCTGTAAGCATTGTTAAACTCATAGCGGTGGCGGTGGCGCTCCATTATTATTTCCGTGCCGTAGGCTACCCTTGCTATGGTGTTTTCCGACAGTTTGCAGGCAAAGCTCCCCAGGCGCATGGTCTTATCATCTATGCAGTTTGTCTTTGGAAAATCTATCACAGGATTTGGGGTATCAGGCATTACTTCAGTAGTATGGGCATCTTTTAAACCGCATACATTTTGTGCAAACTCGACTACGGCACACTGCATGCCTATCCCTATGCCGAAAAAGGGAATCTTGTTTTCCCGGGCGAACTTTATGGCCCTTATCATTCCCTCGATTCCACGCTGGCCGAAACCGCCGGGGACAATCATGCCATCTATATTATTAAAGGTGCTTGCTAAATCCACATCATTTTCCTCTAGCTTTTCCGAGTGAACCCATTTTATGTTTACCTTTACATCGTTGGCTATGCCGCCGTGGCAAAGGGCCTCGGCCACGCTCAGGTAGGCATCGTGGAGCTCCACGTACTTGCCCACCAGGGCTATGTTTAGCTCTTTTGTGGGGTTTTTGATTTTCCTCACTATCTCTTCCCACTCCGAAAGGTCGGTCTTCATGCCGTCTACGCCCAGTTTCTTGGCTACAATCTGGTCTAGGCCTTCGTTTTTGAGGATGAGGGGCACTTCATAAATGGTTTCGGCATCGTAGTTCTGAATGACACACTCCGGCTCCACATTGCAAAAGAGGGCGATCTTTTCCTTTACATCTTGCGATAAGGGACGTTCCGAGCGGCAGACTATGATATCGGGTTGTATACCGATGCTCCGCAGCTCCTTTACGCTGTGCTGGGTGGGCTTGGTTTTTAATTCCCCTGCTGTTGAAATATAGGGAACTAGGGTTACATGAATGTACAGGACATTATCCCGACCTACTTCGGTCTTCATCTGCCTTATGGCTTCCAGAAAGGGCAGGCTTTCGATATCTCCCACCGTGCCGCCGATTTCCGTTATTACTATATCGGCCTTAAATTCCTCTCCCACCTTCCTGATCCGCTCTTTGATTTCATTGGTAATATGGGGTATCACCTGCACCGTTTTGCCGTCATAGCCTCCCTGCCGTTCCCTGGTAATGACCGACAGGTACACAGCCCCCGTAGTTGTATCGCTGTTCCTGGTGAGGTTTATATCTACAAATCGCTCGTAATGTCCCAGGTCTAAATCCGCTTCTCCACCGTCATCCGTCACAAATACTTCCCCGTGCTGATAAGGGCTCATGGTGCCGGGGTCCACATTAATATAGGGGTCACATTTCTGCATGGTGACAGATAGACCCCTACTTTTTAAAAGCCTTCCCAGGGAGGCTGCAGTAATGCCCTTACCCAAGGATGACACAACTCCTCCAGTGACAAATATGTATTTGGTAGACATTTATAAAATCCCCCTTAATGTTCTCCGAGCACACAATCTCATTACACCTTATTTTATCCATGGGCGCATGTACTTGTCAATAGTCGCAAACTATTATTTTAGCATGTTGTCAACGGCTTTAAAGATGGGCTCAATAACGTATTGGGTCAGCTTAGTGGGATTTAATATCCCTAGCTTGAATATATGGATTATGCCGTAGGCAATGCCGATTATCAGCAGGCCGCAAAAAACCGCCAGTTCCCGCCACACCCGACTTTTTATAAGACCTGGTAGCTCCAACATCAAGATTATGACAACCGATATAATCAACAGCGCCAATCCGATCACCGCTTTAAGGTTTAAGTTTAATGGATTTTTGGTGTATCCGTAAGCATGCCGGTCCGGCGGATTTTGGCCTCCGCTTTCACCGTCACTTCAATATCCGGGTAGATTTCCCGCCAATCATCCTCCAGCCCTTTCCAGATCTGAGGATATCTTTTATGTAAGGTCCTCCCGAAACCGAAGATATCCGCTCCAAAGTCTTTTTTGGCCTTGTTTAAGGCCTTTTCAACCAAGGCTTTGATCTCCTGGGCCGCCTTTTCCTCAATGGCTTTTATGATTTCAGGGCTTGCTACGGGTTCTGTATCTTCATGCTGTTGCAGGTCTCCTTCCGCGTGTATATCTACAATAAAAGAAACCCCATCATCGTCTATTTTCGGTATTATCCTGCTGCTGGTCCTTGTCATGGCAAAGGCCACATCTTTTTTGGCATGTTCGTGTAAGCTAAGGGAAATTATCCCCTGCTTTGCCCTTCCGGTGACATATAAAAAGCCCTTGGTTTCCGAATCGTCCAGGAAGCCTACCAATTTGTCTTTTCTAAAGACTGCTGTGCCCACCACCCGAACCGCCTTTTGGGGATTTTCCTTGGATGAGCCGCCTTCCCCCTGGCCCCTGTCTCCTTCCTTGCGCTCAAAGATTTCTATGCAGGATGCCGCTGTATCCTGGCCGGGAGTAATCAGTTGATTTATAAAGCGCTTTATATCAATAGTAAAAGCCTTGCTTGACCCATGTTGATTTTGCACAAGGCCAATGATTTCCTGGGATAGCAATTCTTCCAATTCCGGCTCTATCTTTAGAACATCTAAGGCCGGTCCTTTTGAAACAAGTACCCAGGTGTTTAAGCGAATATCCTTTGAACGCAAGAGGACGTCTATGAGCTGGTCTACGCCTTCCCGGGCCAAATCCTCGCCGATTATTACGATGTTTGAATGGGCAATATATTCTCGGCGGGGAAGGCGCGTGGCCAGGTTCCTCCCTGCCTCCCACACTGTCGCTCCGATGCCCGATACCAGCATCGTAGGTTTGTCGCCCCCGCTGCCGTTTCCCCCTAGTGGGCCCTGGCTGGCCAAATCCCGGGGTTTTATGACAGTGGCGCTCACCAGCCACTTCTTCTGACCGTCTATGGTCACCTTGTCATGGCCTAGCACCGTAGTCATGGCCAATCTCTCGATTTCACTCCTGCTCCAGCAGCCGCTGAGAGCAAAAAGCAAAAATAATAGGATAATTAAAATTCCAATTAAGCGTCTACCCACTCCTCGGCCTACCTCCCTTTCTGCCGGATACCGCCATTATCAGTAAGACTAGCGGAATGCCCAATTCAAAAATGAACGAATAAAATGGGAACACTTCCGCTAGCCACTGGATGGATATGACCGAGTTTTCAAAGAGCTCCAGTGACCATACTCCCAGCATGAGCCCGATAGGCAGCACCACAGGGCGGTAGTCAGAAAGGCCAAAGAGCTGGCCCATCCCCAAGGATGCTATGTAAAAAAATACTGCAACTTTTATGGTGACTCCCGCTACCCACATCACTAGAATCAGGGCTTCCACCCGCTCGATAAAGCGCCCTATGTTGATGCACCTGGCCAGTTCGAAAAAGGGAAAGGTCAGATACTCTGTGAGTTCCCCTATGACAGCCGTAGTAAACATGGTGGCCAGCGTAAGGATTATGCCAATTAAAATCACCGAATATGCCAGGTCTCTGCTAGCTTTGTCAGGATTTTCTACGTAAGGCAGGAGCATGGATACCACGATGATTTCCCCCCGCCAGGCCATCGGCGCCCAGGAGCCTCGCAGGATTGGCTTTATTCCGTCTTCCATAATAGGTAAAATATTGGAAAAATCCGACTCCTGCAGGGCCAGGACAAACACCCCGGCAACTGACAAGGCAAAAAGGGGAAATATGAATTCGTTGGCGCGGCATATAACTTCCAGACCGCATTTCGTAGCCCAGCTTCCAAGCAAAAGGAGGATGACAATAAAGGCAATAAGGGGTGTCTCCGGCATGAAGGATGCCACGATAAAATCCCCAAATTCCCGGACAACGACGGAATTGACGTGGATAAACCACAGGATGTAAGCGGCGCCGATTAGCTTCCCAAAAGGACCGGCAATGGTTTGCGAGTATTCAATTATGGTCTTATCCGGAAATCTCTGCCACAATTTCATAATTACCAAGGATGTTAGCAGGCCGTAAGCCGTACCCAGCACGAGAATGCAGATCCAGCCATCTCGCCCTGCAGCCTTTGCCGTAATGGCGGGCGCTATCAGGACCGCCGTGGATACCACCACCGTAAAGGAAAGAAGCAGTATCCCCTGCCTGCTGCTAACTTTTCCCTTTTCAAGCACCGCTTTCCCCTCCTTCCAGCTCGGCTTTGTCTTCGGGGGGACCCTGTTTGTGATGTAACTTCTGACGCTTGGCGTCCTCAACTCCCATGAAACTGGGCCGCTTTGTCATCGTCCACCAGGGCATGCGGATAATATTATCTTTAAAATCGCTGAAGCTAAAGGGAGCAAAAGGCGATATATATGGAACTCCAAAAGATCTGAGGGTGCAAACATGAATCAGTATAGCCATCAAACCTACCATTATGCCAAAAAGGCCGAAGGATGCCGCCAACACCATCATGGGGAACCTTAAAATGCGGATGGCATAAGAACCGCTGATGGTAGGAATGGTAAAGGAGGCAATGGCGGTAAGGGACACCACCATGACCATGGCAGAAGACACCAGGCCCGCGCTGACTGCCGCCTGGCCTATGACCAGGGCCCCTACGATACTCACAGCCTGACCTATGGGCCTTGGCAGCCGAACACCTGCTTCCCTTAAAAACTCAAAAACCAATTCCATCATGACAGCTTCTAGAAAGGCAGGAAAGGGCACTCCCTCCCGCTGTCCTGCGATGGAAATTAAAAGGGGTGTGGGCAGCATTTCCTGGTGAAAGGTAAGCACCGCAATGTATGCCGACGGAAGTAAAAGGGCTATGTGCATGGTTATAAACCTTATAGTTCGGGTAAACGTAGCATATGGAGACCTGTTGTAGTAGTCCTCCGGCGACTGGAGGAACTGTGGAAATGTGGCAGGTACTATGAGGCATATGGGCGTGTTGTCAACCAATATGCCGACACGGCCTTCCAGAAGGCATGCGCACATGCGGTCGGGGCGTTCCGAACTACTGACCTGGGGAAAAATTGTATAGGGGCAATCCTCGATGAATTCTTCCAGGTATCCGCTTTCAAGCACTCCGTCTATTTCTATGCGTCCCAGTCTCTCCTTTACTTCATTCACCAGTTTGTCATTGGCGATACCATCGATGTAAAGTACTGCTACATCGGTTTGAGAAATGGTACCGATTTTTAAAAGCTCCATTTTGAGCCGGGGGCTTTTGATGCGGCGGCGAACAAGGGTTATATTAGTGCGAATGCTTTCAACAAAGCCATCCCTTGGCCCACGGACAAGGGGCTCCGTTTGTGGTTCGTCAACACTTCGGCTTTCCAATTGCCTGACACTTGAAATTATGGCCTTGTCCGTGCCATCAATTAAGAGGACGGCCTGGCCTGACAAGACCTTTTGGACTAGAGTATCCATATCCCCTGCTGTTGTCACTTCGCCGATGCTGAGCAGTTGGTCTTTTACTATATTAAATGCATTACTTTTGTTTATATTTTTATCATTGATAAAGGAAGGGTTAAACTGCAGCGAGCGAAGTATATTTGCGGCGGTTAGGTTCTTGTCAACCATGCCATCAATATAGAACAAAGCGGCATCAATGGGTTCTCTGGCAGGTATTTTAAACTCCCTCACCACCAGGTCGCTACAGCGGTCAAACACAGCCTTTATGTATTTAACGTTTTTGTCGAGATTCGGCGATATCAAAAGCTTTTCCGCAGGCTTTTCCTGTTTTATATCTTCAACGACTAAGCTCTTTTTGAACATATTTTTTATTTTATTTATAATGCTTCGCATCACTTCACCTAATTTTGCCTTGTTTTTTATGTTATTTTACCCATTAAAGGCGAAAAAAACCCGTACATAATAAAAAAGAGCCACTGCGAAGCTTAAGCTACGCAGCAGCCCTTTTCAATCGAATTCGATTCCAGAAATCAGAATGTTACCCTGTTATCAGGCCTTACCAGTCTCGTTACTATGGTTGCTACTTCTGCCCTGCTGATATTTGCATCGGGATTGAAGGTCAGATTCCGGTCCTGGCCGGTGAGTATGCCGGCATTGTAAAGCTTGAAAATTTCATGACTATAGTTCGTCTCGGAGTTTACATCGGGAAGCCTTGAAATGTTATTTTTTTGTTTATACTCACTGTCGGGTAAGGCATTTGCGAAGATATAGGCCAGTTCTGCCCTACTTGCAGGCCGCGTGAGCACCCTAAATTCATCGCCGTAGATGATCCGCCTGCTTATGGCGTAATAGACGGCTCCGTCGTACCAGTTGGAGCCGGTCTGTTCTATTTCCGGGCCTTCACCGTAGTATATCTTGTTTACCCGGGCAGCAATGGTCAAAGCCTCAGCAACAGATATGCTGCCCTGGGGGTCAAATTTGCTACCTCCCTTGCCCTCAATGAGGCCAAGTTCATAGCAGCCGGCGACAGCCTTGGCATACCAGGAGTTTTCGCTGACATCGTTAAACGTGCCCGGTGTATATCTTTTTTGGACTTTAAAATTGTCAAGGCCGATGATTCTATAAGAAACCCTGTCAGCTCCTTTTGCCGGGTTGCCCCTACTATCTAATATCTCTACAAGATATATATCTGATGCAGCAGCCCAGGCGGTACTTGAAACTAGATACAGCCCCGGTTCGGTTAAAGCTATGTATCCCGATATTATTTCGTAATTCCTGACACTCGGGTGATCTTTTACTTCAATGGTGCCAATTTCCTCTAATTCATCATTGTATAAGGTGACCAAATATGTTATGTCATCCCATTTTAAAGGTGTCCGCTCTGCGCTGCCGTACAAGTATTGATTGGGATTTGTCATCTCGGCAGTGTTTACTTTATAAACGTCGATATATGCCAAATTAGAAGGCTTGTCGAGCCTTAATACCGCAGGGCTTTTTGCTGTATATTTTGTGTAGTAATTCTCGTAACCGTCGCTTTCAAAACTCACCGTGACCTTAGATACTAGGTTGTCCAGGGTAAAGACAACATTACTATCGGTGTCAGCTTTTGCAACGGCCGGAAAAATTAATAGGGACAGGATAATTAACGTTAAACTGAGGAAAGTGTACTTTTTCATCGAGCTTCCTCCTGCTGCAATTTATCTAATTACAACATTCCCCCAAAGGCATTGTCCTTTGGGGGAATTGTTCGTCAGTCATTTAATCCTCGTAGTTTAATACTATTATGCGGGGCTCTTCTCCAAAATCTGCAGCTGTAATTTCTATGGTATCAGAGTCCAGCTGCTCCCCGTATCCCATTTTCTCCAAGAAAATGTCTACCGGATCAATGGGCATGCTGACGGCCGGCGTCTTAAAGTGCATGGGGATTATGATTTTGGGAGAGAACTGTTCTATGGCTGCAGCGGCCCCCTCCGCATCTAAGGTGAATGTGCCGCCAACCGGAATCAGCAGTACGTCCACATCGCCTATTTCCTCCAGTTGGGTTTTTGACAGCAGATGCCCCAAATCACCCACATGACATACCTTAATGCCGTCAATGTCAAAGTTGTAAATTATATTGGGACCGCGTTTTGCTCCCTTGACTTCGTCGTGGTAAGCAGGGACCCCTTTTATCCTGATATTGTCAATATTAAACTCTCCCGCAGATTTAATAATCTGGGGGTCACCTTGAACGCCTTCCACATAATTGTGGTCGTAATGATCATGACTTACTGTAACTATATCTGCTTCCAACATCGGTATCTTATAGCCAACACTTCCGTCAAAGGGGTCGGTGACGATCTTGGTGCCATCTTGTGATTCTAACAAAAAACAAGCATGGCCGAGCCATCGAATTTTCACGACCGGAAAACCTCCCTTTCTTCAGGGTTTGAACCCTTCTTTGCTCAAGTTCTATAGGGTCTTTCTTTTCTATATGCTTTTTCCCTTTATCCCTATTTTCTAAAATAAAGCATCTAACAATAATATATTCTCGTCAAAAGTTCAAATTCCTTCTTTATACGGATATTTTATCCATTTATTGTAATGTAATTCCTGGAAGGACTACATGCGTTCGGGTGCTGAAATTCCCAAAATAGAAAGGGCATTTCTTAACACCTGTCGGGTAGCCATTACAAGCAAGAGCCTTGCTGCTGTCAGATTCTCGTCATCCGTAAGGACCCGGCACTTGTTGTAAAAGGAATGAAAGATGGCTGCCAGCTCCTGCGAGTACACGGTAATGCGGTACGGGGCCAGATTGTCGGCAGCAAGCTTTATTTCACCGGGAAAATCTGCCAGTTTTTTAATCAGCTCCAGTTCCGACTCTTCCAGCAGCATATTTGCATATTTTTGAAATTCTTCCATTGTCATGCCATCGATGTCGGGCAGCTCTATTCCCTGCTCTTGGGCCTGTCTCAGTATGCTGCAGATGCGGGCATGGGCATACTGGACGTAATACACTGGATTGTCATCCGATTGCTTTATTGCCAAATCCAGGTCAAAGTCCAAATGTGTATCGGCACTTCGCAGGTTAAAGAAGAAGCGCGCAGCATCCCTGCCTACCTCTTCTACAATGTCAGCCAGGGTCACCGCCCGTCCGGTGCGCTTAGACATCCGGGCTATCTCGCCGTTGCGGTAGAGCCTGACCAGCTGCATTATGATGATTACCAGCTTGTCCGGGTCATAGCCCAGGGCCTTTAGGGCCCCTTTCATCCTGGCGATATGGCCGTGGTGGTCGGCCCCCCATATGTCTATCACTAAATCAAAACCCCTGTCGAATTTGTCCTTGTGATAGGCAATATCAGAGGCAAAGTAAGTGGGCAGACCGTTTGCCCGAATCAAGACTTCATCCTTTACGGCTCCAAACTCCGAAGCTTTAAACCACAGGGCACCGTCCTTTTCGTAGGTATATCCTTTGTCCGTCAGTAATTTAATGACTTCATCTACTCGGCCCGAGTCGTGGAGACTCTGTTCGGAAAACCACACGTCAAAGTGGACTCCGAAATTTTCAAGGTCTGTCTTCATGCGCCGAATATTTTTCTCTAAAGCGTATTCTATAAAGTAAGCCCGGCGGCTTGGAGAATCCATGTCTAAAAAGCGGTCTCCTTCTTGCTCGATGAGTTCCTGCATGTGTTCTTTTATATCTTCCCCGTGGTAGCCGCCTTCGGGGATTTCCCCCTCCCTGCCCAAAAGCTGCAGGTAGCGGGCTTCCAGTGACAGGCCGAAATTTTCAATCTGGTTGCCGGCATCATTTATATAAAACTCGCGGGTTACGTCATGGCCAGCCATTTCAAGGACCGCTGCCAGGGCATCGCCTAAGGCAGCCCCCCTGGCATTGCCCATGTGCATGGGCCCGGTGGGGTTTGCGCTTACAAATTCCACCTGAACTTTTTTGCCCTTTTGGCCGTGAAGCCATCCGTACCGGGCACCTTCTTTTAGGACATCGAAAATCACTTCATTTGCCCAGGTAACAGCCAGGTAAAAGTTGATGAAGCCCGGGCCAGCCACTTCTACCTTTTCTATTAGAGGATCCTTAGCTATTCTTTCGGCAATGGCCTCGGCTATTTTCCTCGGAGGCATTTTTGCCTGCCGCGCAAGCAGCATGGCGATATTTGCCGCAAAATCTCCATGTTCCTTGTCCTGGGGAACCTCGATGTAAAAGTCGGGAATTTCTTCTATATTAATGACATTTTCCTTAATGGCTTCATTTAAGGCAGCCGCAAGCAGGTCTTTTATTCGCTGCTGAACCTTCGTCTTTACGTCTTTCATACTATCCTCCTACTGAAATGTATAGTGCTAGGCTTAATTTGCATTAAGTAAATTCTACCACTCTGTGTATTTAAATGCAACAACTATCGTTTTTTACCATTTCCGGCCCGCCGTGCCCTCTGCACCAGGGCTTCCGCACGTATGCGCGCCGTTTCAAGTTCTACATCCTTGGGCTTTCTGCCCATCTGCTTTTTATACTCTTTGACAAACAGCTCCAGGAATTTATCCATCTTCTGGCTGCCCTTTATTCCCCAGTCCTTGTAGTTTTCCTCTATATAATCAACTATATCCGCAGTTAAGTCCATGATTATTCTAAAGCGGCGGTTTTTCGCATAGGCAGTAACGCCGTAGCCTAAGATCACGGCTATGAGCGGTTCCATTACCGCTTCATTTGTGAGCACATTTACTATGAACTTGAGCCATGCCCAATTCATAAAAATCCCCCTCCTTTTGTTTATAATATGCATGGGAGGGGGATGGGGGCACTTTATTTGATTTTTCTGCTGCCGGGTTTAACTAGGGGAAGACCCTCTTTGCAAAGGGGACACTCCTCGGGAGCGTAAGATTTTACATCTAGATCCAATAAATAATAAGCCGACACGCCAAAGTCTACCTTGCCGCCGCTGCGGTCTACAAGAGCAGCTACTGCGACAACCTCGCCGCCCAGCTCCTTGACTAGGGATATGACTTCTTTTACGGAACCGCCGGTGGTGACCACGTCTTCAACTACTAGTATTTTTTCGCCGGGCTTTATTGCAAAACCCCGCCGAAGGGCCATCTTCCCGTCTTCCCGCTCCGTGAATATCGCCTTGGCCCCTAGCTGCCTTGCCATTTCATAGGAGATGATGATGCCTCCCATGGCAGGGCCTACTACCGTTTCTATACCCTTGTCTTTAAAGTTGTTGGCCAGTTCAGCTATGGCCTTTTCCGTAGCCTCCGGATATTGCAGAAGCTGTGCGCACTGGAGGTACTTGTCACTGTGCAGACCGGAAGTCAAAAGAAAGTGGCCGGTCTTTAAAACATCGGTCTTGGTAAAAAGCTCCAATATTTCCTCTCTCGTCACGATGACTCTCCTTTCTAAGAGAAAAGCTTGTCGATGGCCTCGACAGGGTTGGGGGCGGCAGTAACAGGACGGCCCACTACGATATAGCTCGCCCCTGCATCCAGTGCTTCTGCCGGTGTCATGATGCGTTTTTGGTCGCCGGCCTGGGCCCATGCAGGCCTCACACCCGGGGTGACGATGACGAAATCCTGGCCAGCAACTTCTCTTATGGCGGTGATCTCTCTCGGCGATGCCACGACGCCGTCAAGGCCCGATTCCTTGGTCAAAAGGGCCAGTGTTTTAACCTGTTCCAGGGGGGATTTTGATATATTGATGTCGTTTAAATCACTTTCGTCAAGGCTGGTGAGGACCGTTACTGCTATGACGATGGGCTTTTCGGGAAGTTCAGCACTATCTACCATTTCCCGAACCTTTCGCATCATTTCGCGGCCGCCGGAAGCGTGGACGTTAAACATGAAAGCTCCGGTGCTCAGGGCTGCCCTAGCGGCCCCCGCGACGGTGTTTGGTATGTCGTGGAACTTTAAGTCAAGAAAGACCTTGCATCCCAGGTCGTTGATTTTGTTCACTATTTCGGGCCCCTCTGAGCAAAAGAGCTCAAGGCCTACTTTGAAAACAGAAACTTTATGTTTTAAAAGTTTGACCAACTCGAGGGCTTTTTGTTCGTCGGGGGTATCTAGGGCGATGATGACTTTGCTGTAGTCGTATGACATGATATGGCTCCTTTCGAGGGTACTTTATTGTTCAAAAAAACACTCAAGAAATAGGAGAAAAACCTCTTGTTATGATTTTCCCAATACCTGATATTACCTATAATTGCTTTGTGATTTAGCAGATTCCATGTATAAAACCGTTTCTCTTAGGTTGTGAAGATGGAGATAAATGGGCCAACTTAACGGGCGGTCAAAGACTGCACCTACAAGACAAACGGGGTAGATGCAGGGTGCGGGCTGCATGCTGGCATGCACTCTGCAGGATGCCGAATTGCCGTGAACCCCTGCGGAGTACAGGCTCAAGCTTTAGAATAACAGGTCTTGATTTGGGGGAGAGCTGCCACCATTTTCATCAACTTCGATTATATTATCGTCCTGACGCTACATTGAATAAGTTAAAACTAGCTGCCTGCATCTATTGGTGGGCGGCGCCGATTAGGTCCTGGAGCTTTGTTTCTTGCAGGTACAGGAAGGTTTTTAGGCCTTCGATTATTTCTATGGGGGCCATTGGGTTTACGAAGTTGGCGGTACCGATGGCCACTGCAGATGCTCCGGCCAGGATGAATTCAACCGCGTCCTGCCAGCTTGTAATGCCGCCCATGCCTATTATGGGCACTTGGACGGCTTCGTAGACTTCCCACACCATGCGCAGGGCCACGGGTTTTACGGCAGGACCAGAAAGGCCTGCAAAGGTGCGGTGAAACACGGGTTTTGCGCTGTGGATGTCAATTGCCATGCCCAAGAGGGTGTTTATAAGGGAAAGGGCATCTGCTCCGGCGTCAACTGCTGCTTTTGCGATTTCCTGAATATGGGTGACATTTGGAGAGAGCTTTGCAATGATTGGAAGCTGGGTGGCTTCCCGGACAGCTTTTACGACTTCAAAGGCGCTTTGTGGCTCCTGGCCAAAGGCCAGGCCTCCTTTTGCCACATTGGGACAGGATATGTTTATTTCCAATGCCGCTAGATTTTCAAGGCTTGATAGCTGTTTTGCTATTTTATAGTAATCATCTACCGTATCGCCGGAGATGTTGGCTATCACCGGGACTTTTAGTTGTGAAAGGCGGGGCCATTCTTCTTCTATAAATTTTTGAACTCCCGGGTTTTCAAGGCCCACGGAGTTTAACATGCCGGCAGGAGTTTCATGTATTCTGGGCGGGGGATTGCCTTCCCTTGGCAAAAGTGTCAGGCCTTTAGTCACCAAGGCACCCAATTTGTTAATATCGTAAAAATCGCCGTATTCATTGCCGAATCCGAAGGTCCCGGAGGCAACCATGACAGGGTTTTGCATTTTAATACCGGCAACATTTACTGAGAGGTCGATTTCATGAACCATCTTTATTCTCCTTTATGTCAGCTCTATTTCGCCGGCCTCGAAAACCGGCCCGTCCTTGCAAACCTTTTTATAAGCTCCCTGGGAAGATTTCACGGAGCATCCCAGGCATGCGCCTACGCCGCAGGCCATGCGTTCCTCCATGGAAAAGTATGCAGTTATGTCTTCAGCTGAGGCAATGTCCTTTAGGCCGGCCAGCATAGGCCTTGGCCCGCAGGCATAAATTACGAGCTTTGATTTGTCCTGGCATTGCTCCAGATATTCTTTTAAGAGTGCTGTGGGAAAACATTTATTGCCCAAAGAACCGTCATCCGTGCAAATTTCTAGCTCGATTCCCAGTGACTCAAAAAACTCTATGCCGAAGGCTTCCTGCTTGGTTTCAAAGCCCAAGAATACTTTAGGCATGGGACAAAAAGTCTCTTTTACGACACTCTTAGCGAGAAATAAAAGTGGTGCAACGCCAATCCCACCACCTACTATAACAGGAGTCTGGCCTTCATCCGGCATGGGAAAGCCCTGGCCAAGGGGCCCGATTATGTCTAAGCTGTCCCCCGGCCTCTTTCTGCAAAGCAGCTGAGTCCCCTGGCCCACTACCCTGTATATGATCTTTATGTTGCCAGTCTTTTTGTCCGCATCGGCTATGCTTATGGGCCTGCGAAGCAGGGGCGACAGGGAATCCGTGCAGCGGATGTGCAGAAATTGTCCGGGCCGTGCAGCTTCTGCCGTTTCGGCCGACTGGATTTCCATGAGGTAGATATCCGGGGCAATTTGAGTGTTCTGCATTATACTTGCAAAGGTAACTTGGGCGCTCAACAGGCAGCCCCCTTTCTTGAGTTATAGTCAAATATGTTAAAAACTTAGTGCCTGGCAACGAGGGGTTGGCAGCTGATGGAGGTGGCTTCGATAACCTTGTAGAGGGCTTTGGCCGTATCCAGGGAGGTTAAGCATGGAATGCCGTCTTCGGCTGCCACCCTGCGTATTTTAAAGCCGTCCCTTTGGGGGGCCTTGCCCCTGGTCAATGTGTTTATTATCATGTCGATTTTCTTTTGTCTCAATAGGTCTATGATGTTAGGGGAACCTTCCTCCACCTTGTTTACGAATTCGGCAGGAACCCCAACTGCCTTTAGGGCCTTTGCGGTGCCGTTGGTGGCATATATCTTAAATCCCAGCTCCCAAAACTTTTTCAGGAGCTTCACGGCTTCATCTTTATCCCTGTCGGCAATTGTGGCCAGGATGGCTCCATCCGTCGGCACCGTAAGTCCCGAACCGGCAAAGGCCTTGTAAAGGGCCTTTTCGAAATTCCGCTCCATGCCCAACACTTCACCGGTAGACTTCATTTCTGGTCCCAGGGAGGGCTCTACCATGCGGAGCTTGGAAAAGGAAAATACGGGAGCCTTCACCGCCACAAAATCAGGTTTATCTGCCAATCCCCCCTTGTAGCCCAATTGGGTTAAGCTTGCTCCCAGGGCTATCTTTGTGGCTATGTTTACCATCGGGATGCCGGTTATCTTACTCATGTAAGGCACCGTCCGGCTAGAGCGGGGATTGACTTCGATGATGAAAACCTCGTCGTCTTCTACTACAAACTGTATGTTTATCAAGCCCTTTACCGCAAGCCTCTGGGCTATGCGGGCGGTGTAATCCACTACTTTCTCCACGGCAGCTTTGCTCAAGGTCTGATGGGGGTATACCGCTATGCTGTCCCCCGAATGGATACCGGCCCGCTCTATGTGTTCCATTATGCCGGGAATGAGCACTTCGCTGCCGTCACTTACAGCATCGACTTCCACTTCGATGCCGGCTATATACCTGTCGATCAGCACCGGCTTTTCGCTGGAAGCCTCCACGGCAGTCTCCATGTAACTCTTTAGTTCTTTTTTGTTATACACGATTTCCATGGCCCTTCCCCCGAGGACGTAGGAGGGTCTCACCAGCATGGGAAAGCCTATGTCATCTGCCTTGGCCAGCGCTTCTTCCACGCAGCGGGCAGCGGTGGCCTTCGGCCGGGGAATTCCAAGTTCACTCAACAGTTCATCGAACTTCTCCCTATCTTCTGCCAGGTCTATGGATTTGACATCGGTACCTAAAATCTTGACACCCTGATTGTGCAGGGCTGCCGCCAGGTTGATGGCGGTCTGTCCGCCAAACTGGACAATCACACCCAGAGGCTTTTCTCTTTCGATGATGGCCATTACATCTTCTAAATAAAGGGGCTCAAAGTACAGCCGGTCTGCCGTGTTAAAGTCGGTGCTCACCGTTTCCGGGTTGTTGTTGATTATAACAGTCCTGTACCCGGCCTCTTTGGCCGCCCATACCGAGTGGACGGAACAGTAGTCAAATTCGATGCCCTGGCCAATGCGGATAGGGCCGGAGCCAAGGATGATAACAGACGGCACATCCTGCAGGTCTGCCCCATTTTCCCCATTATAGGATGAGTAAAAGTAGGGCAAGGCTGATGAAGGCGCCGATGGACAGGTGTTTACGGCATTGTAGGCGGGCAAAATTTCCTTGTCTTTCCGCATATTCTTTATGTCTTTTTCGCTCTTGCCCGTTAAATCTGCAATGAGCCGGTCGGGAAACTGCATGGCCTTTGTCTCTTTTAAAAGCTGGGGCGATATGCTTTCCTCTGCCAGCCGTTTTTCCATCTCGACGATATTTTGTATTTTATTAATAAAGAATTTGTCGATTTTGCTTAAATCGTGTATTTCATCTACCGTCAGGCCCTGCCGCAGCCCTTCGGCCACGGCAAAGAGCCGCTCATCTGTGGCCTTTGAAATCTTGTACTTGATGGTGTCTAAATCCGCATCTTTCAGGCTCTTTAGCTGCAGGCCGATAATTCCCTGTTCTAAAGACCTGGCCGCCTTCATGAGGGCCCCCTCGAGATTTTTGTCAATGGCCATGACCTCCCCGGTGGCCTTCATCTGAGTGCCTAAAAACCTGTCGGCGTCCACAAACTTGTCAAAGGGCCAGCGGGGCATCTTTACGACTACGTAGTCAAGCGACGGCTCGTAGTAGGCGCTGCCGACGCCGTTGACGGGATTTTTTATCTCATCCAGGGCCAGGCCCGTTGCGATTTTGGCGGTAACCTTTGCGATGGGGTAGCCGGCAGCCTTGGAGGCCAAGGCACTGGAACGGCTCACCCGCGGATTTACTTCGATGACATAGTACTTGCCCGTAGAGGAATCCAGGGCAAACTGTACGTTGCAGCCCCCTTCAATGCCGAGGGCCCGGATTATTTTAAAGGATGCTCTTTTCAGCTTCTCGTATTCATCCTTGGTCAGGGTCTGGGATGGTGCTACGACCACGCTGTCCCCCGTGTGAATTCCAACAGGGTCGATGTTTTCCATGTCGCAGACGCATATGCACTGGTCCTTTCGGTCCCGAATGATCTCAAACTCAACTTCCTTCAAGCCCAAGAGGCTCTTTTCGAGTAGGACCTGGTGGATGCGGCTGAGCCTTAGGCCGTTGTAGGTTATCTCCATCAGTTCTTCCTCTGTATTTGCCACGCCGCCGCCGGTGCCACCAAGAGTATAGGCAGGCCGGACGATTAAAGGCAGTCCCACTTCCCTGGCAAAGGCCCTGGCCTCTTCCAGGCTGTGAACTATCCGGCTGTCGGGCACCGGTTCGTTGATTTCCTCCATGAGTTTTTTAAAGAGTTCCCGGTCCTCCGCTTTTTTTATGGAGGTTAAGGGCGTCCCCAAGAGCTTTACGCCTTCCCTGTGCAGGATGCCCTTTTCCGCCAGTTCCACGGCCAAGTTTAAGCCTACCTGGCCCCCCAAGGTGGGCAAAAGGCCGTCAGGCCTTTCCCGGCGCAAGATCTTGGCTGCAAATTCCAGGGTCAGGGGCTCTATATATATTTTGTCCGCTATATGTGAATCGGTCATGATGGTAGCAGGATTGCTGTTAATTAAGATTACCTCATAGCCTTCTTCCCTGAGGGACAGGCAGGCCTGGGTGCCGGCATAGTCGAATTCTGCCGCCTGGCCGATTACAATCGGCCCCGAACCGATAACCATGATTTTTTTGATAGTCTTATCTTTAGGCATAACAAATCTCCCTTCCTAAAGGCCCATGCGCTAAAATCGTATTCGTATATTTATTCATTATATTGTATTTTAACACGATATTTTCCGTATATCAATACATATTTTTGTATATTTATTCATCACATTTCCGAATACGCACTTTTGCCGTCCACTATGGTCATGACCGCCTTGCCTTTTAATTTAAAACCGTGGAAAGGAGTGTTTCGGCCTTTGGAGAAAAATTTGTCTTTATCCACCGTCCATTCCCGCTCCAAATCTATTACGGTAATATCTGCGGGTCCTCCTACCTTAAGTGTTCCCATGTCAAGGCCTAATACTTTGGCAGGACCCACCGTCATTTTTTCGATGACCGTGTTTAAGGGAATGCCATTTTCCCCTACTACTTTTGTCAAGATAACTCCAAGGGCAGTTTCAAGGCCTATCAGGCCAAAAGCCGCCTTGTCAAATTCCAGGTCTTTTTCGTCTATGTGGTGGGGCGCATGGTCTGTGGCGATGGCATCTACGGTGCCGTCCTTTAAGCCTTCCAGGAGTGCCTCTAGGTCCTCTTTCGTCCGAAGGGGCGGATTTACTTTTGCATTGGTGTCATAGTCCATTACCGCTTCCTCGGTGAGGGTAAGATGGTGCGGTGTAACTTCACAGGAAACCTTTACTCCTTCCCGCTTTGCCCATCGCACAAGTTCCACTGAACCCCTTGTGCTTATGTGGGCTATGTGAACGGGGGTTTTCATTTCTCTGGCCAGCAAGATGTCCCTAGCCACCATTATCTCTTCACAGGCACTGGGTATTCCCATGAGGCCCAGCAGGGTGGATACGCGGCCTTCGTTGATCTGGCCCCCTTCAAAAAGGCTGGGATCTTCACAGTGGTCGATGATCAGCCTGTCGAACATGGCCGCATAGACCATGGCCTTTCGCATCAAGGAGGCACTTGCCACGGGCTTACCGTCGTCGGAAAAGGCTACCGCTCCTGCCCTGGCCATGTCTCCCATCTCGGTAATCTCCTCACCCTTTTGGCCCTTGGTCACGCAGCCTATGGGGAGGACTTTTACCTTTCCCACCTTTGAAGCTTTGGATTTCACGTATTCGATAAGGGAACTGTTGTCTAAGGGCGGGTTGGTGTTGGGCATGCAGGCCACCGCGGTAAAGCCTCCGGCAGCGGCGCTCATGCTGCCCGACTCTATATCTTCCTTGTATTCGTAGCCGGGGTCTCTAAAGTGAACGTGCATATCTATTAGACCGGGAGTTGCTAGCTTTCCCGAAAGGTCGATTATCTCTGTATCGCTTATATTTATATCCGGCTTAATCTCTGCGATTTTACCATCTACTATTAGAATGTCCATTATGGCATCAAAATTTTGGCCGGGGTCTAAAAGCCTTGCTCCCTTTAAAAGTGTTTTCATCATCGGCTTCCTCCTATCAGATGGTATAGTACCGACATGCGCACGGCGACGCCGCTTCTCACCTGCTGGTTGATGACGGATTGGGGCCCGTCGATTATTTCAGATGTAAGCTCGATTCCACGATTGACGGGGCCGGGATGCAGCAGTAGGGCGTCGGGCCTGGCCAGGGCCAGCTTGTCCCTGTTTAGGCCGAAAAGCCTGGCGTACTCCCTTATAGTGGGGAAAAGGGCCTTCTGCTGCCGTTCCAGCTGAATCCGAAGGGCGATTACTACGTCTGCATCTTTGACGGCCTCTTCAATTGTCTCGGCCAGCTTTGCTCCCGTCTGTTCAATGTCCGGGAGCATCAGGGTGCTGGGGCCAGCCACATAAACTTCCGAGCCCATTTTCGTAAAGCCGAAGATGTTTGACCTGGCCACGCGGCTGTGAAGTATATCGCCTATTATGGCAACTTTCAGGCCCGACAGGGTCCCCTTCCTTTCCCTCACCGTAAGCATGTCAAGCAAAGCCTGGGTGGGATGTTCATGGGTGCCGTCACCTGCGTTTATCACCGATGCTGAAACATGGCGGGTCAAATAACTTGCCGCCCCCGAGCTGCTGTGCCTGATTATAACGGCATCTACCCCCATCATCTCTAGGGTTTTGGCGGTATCCTTTAAGCTCTCACCCTTTCGCACACTGCTTGCAGAAGATGTAAAGTTGATGGTGTCGGCGCTGAGGTATTTGCCTGCAAGCTCAAAGGAAGTCCGGGTCCTGGTACTGGGTTCGTAAAAGAGGTTCACTATGGATTTTCCCCGGAGGGTGGGAACCTTTTTTACGTCCCTGTCCATGATTTCTTTAAAGGATTCCGCAGTATCAAGGAGAAGTTCGATATCGGATTTTTTCACATTTTCAAGGCCCAAGAGGTGTTTTTGGCTGAGCATAAAGCTCCTCCTTCCAAGTTAAGTTTACTAAAAAACCCTGCCCAGTAAGGGCAGGGTAGGTTTGGGGAATTTTCCGCATAAGTATGGCAGCTAAGCTGAGTTTATCAAAAAAGCCTTTTTCCGAGGCGGAAAAAGGCATTCGTGTCCCTAGAAGTTGCTGCAAGTTCTCATGCGCTTAACCTTCCCGGCCTCACTGGACCAGATTTAAAGGTTGCTTTCAGTTTTTATTTTTTTAAATATATCACAGCAAAGAAGCCTTGTCAAATATTTTTCATCATCAGTCTAACTAAGACAGCTTCCCGGGTCATGTCGCCGGTGGAGATGGCACCGGCCTTGAGCGCCCTTTGGCCAACTTCATACCTGGTCAAATCAGCCCCTTCAAAGGGCACCTGTGTAGTAACGGCAACGGTGATCCCTGCCGCTATCAATTCCTCAATTGCGGGAATCAAATTCCTGGGCTCTCGAAAGCAGACTCCCCCCATGCCAAAAGCCTCGATGAGCAGCGAATGATAGCCCCTGTCCTTTGCATATAGCAGTACATCGGGCTCCATGCCAGGGTAAAGTTTGATAAGCAGCACCTGCGGGTCAATGGCATCGTAAATTACGGCATCTTTGGCTTGGTCGCTATCATCGATTTGGCCTTCGCCTTTCAGCAGTTTCTGCCAGATACCTTCGAGCCTAGCTCTCTCTCTTCGCAAAAGCTCTTTGTCCCAGCGGATATCGCTTTCAACAAAACCCACTTCCGCTGCATTGATGCTGGCAAAGGCATCAATGCTCTCGGTCTTTACCTTGGAAGCCCTGTCCCCCATAATGATTTTGCCGCCGAATACCACGAATACCCCGGCCTGTCCCGAGACGGCCACCTTAAAGCTGTCAATGAGATTGCGAGCAGCATCGCTTTCCTCTTCTCCTATGGACCTTTGGGAACCGGTAATAATAACCGGCTTTTTTAAGTGTGTGAGCATATAGGTCAAAGCCGAAGAAGTGTATGCCAGGGTATCGGTGCCATGGGCGATGACCGCACCGTCACAGCTTGCCAGGGCTTCCAGGGTCTTTTTGGCTATTACTGGCCAGTCCTCAGGCTGCATATTGGAACTGTCGATGTTCATAATGAGATGGCCCTCAATTTCGGCAATACTAGAAAGCTCGGGTACCAAGTCTAGCATCTCTTTTTCCGTAAAGGCAGGCCGCAAGCCTTCAGGAGTCGGGACACTAGCGATAGTGCCGCCCGTAGCTATAAATGCAATTTTCCTTTTCACGGTTGTTACCTCCATCTTGCATGGGTTATATCTTAGTTCTCCACAGAATCAATTATTCCTCCTGCAATAAACATGTAATATTGTGAATTATGTAAGTAGTGCAGCTATATCGTTAGTTGGGACATATAAACATATGAAAAATATTGTGATTTCATTTGCGATTAAATAAACGGAGTAATATAATCTTTTATGTAAGTGAAGGGAGGGACAAAGTTCGTATAACTAATCATCTGAATCAAAATTTTACATTAAAGGAGATGAATTATCATGAAAGGCGAGCTAAAAACTGAACCAGCCCGCAGTAGTCTGTTTAACAAGTTTTTAGACATTATCGAAATAGCCGGTAATAAGCTGCCGGACCCAGTTATATTTTTTACCTTGCTGTGTGTAATCATATTAATTCTGTCTTGGGTTGCAGAGTCTGCAGGTTTAGAAGCCGTAAACCCCGGTACCAATGAAACCATTAAAGCCATCAGTCTCTTGAATAAGGATGGTTTAATACGCATGCTGACCAAAATGGTTAGTAATTTCAGCAGCTTTCCACCCCTGGGCCTTGTCCTGGTGACAATGGTGGGCGTAGGTATTGCCGACAAAGGTGGACTAATAAATGCCCTTATGCGTTCTGCTGTTGCGGGAACGCCGGCTTCCCTGCTGGTGCCAATCATCGCCTTTATTGCCGTAATCAGTAACGGCGCCGGTGACTGCGGGCCTATAGTATTGCCGCCCCTTGCTGCGGTTATTTTTTTGAGCTTAAAGCGCCATCCCCTGGCCGGCATGGTTTTGGCTTACGGCGCCTGCTTGGGCGGCTTTTCGGCAAATGTCCTGGTCACGATGACCGACGCCCTTGCCGCAGGATTTACGCAGCAGGCTGCACAGCTGATAGATCCAAATTATGTGACAAACCCCGCCAACAACTGGTTTTTCCTGATAGCAGCAACCGCCATATTTATTCCCGTATCAACATATGTAAACAGCAAAATTGTTGAACCTCGCTTGGGCACTTATACAGGAGAAAGCGTATCCAATGAACCCATTACCGAAACAGAGCGGAAGGGTCTCAGGGCGGCAGGTATTGCCACACTGGTCTACGTTGCCATACTGGCCCTCCTCACCTTACCACCGAATGCCGTCCTCCGTCATCCGGAAACCGGAGGCCTTGCAGTATCTCCCTTCATCGACAGTATAATTCCAATAACCATGTTGCTGTTCTTAATACCGGGTTTGGCATACGGGTATGCCTCCGGAAGTATTAAAAGCAGCAGGGATATCTCTGCCATGATCAGCAAGTCGATGGCCGAACTGGGATCATTCTTGGCTTTGGCCTTTGTGGCATCACAGTTCTTGGCCTATTTTACTTGGAGCAATCTGGGCCCGATTATCGCCATTAAGGGCGCCGAGTTTTTGCAAAACGTCGGTCTCACGGGCGTTGGCATGTTAGTCGGCTTTATTTTAATCAGTACCATTATAAATATCTTCATCCCCAGTGCATCTGCAAAATGGGGTATCCTGTCTTCGATCTTTGTCCCCATGCTCATGATCCTGGGTTATAACCCAGCTTTTACCCAATTGGCATATAGAATAGGTGACTCCATCACAAATCCCATAACACCGCTGATGCCATACTTTGCCATCCTGCTAGGATATGCCCAGCAGTATGACAAAAACATCGGAATGGGAACATTAATTTCTCTGCTGATTCCTTATTCCATGATAATGGGAGTGTTCTGGATAATCTTGTTTATAATTTGGTTCTTGCTGGGCTTACCGGTAGGTCCCGGTGCACCCATATTTTTGTAAAATTTCCCAACAACTTTGAGGTGATTAAATGATTGATGTGTTAGCCTATATAAGGCAAGAAGCTGAAAAGCTGTACCCGGAAGCCGTGAAAATGCGCCGCGATTTCCACAGGCACCCGGAACTGGGCTTTAAAGAAGTTCGCACGGCAAAAGTAGTGGCAGATTATTTGCGGGCTTTAAATCTTGAGGTTACCGAAGGCGTGGGCAAAACCGGCGTTGTGGCAGTTCTAAGCGGGGACCAGGCTGGCAAGACGGTGGCCCTGAGGGCTGATATGGATGCCCTTCCAATTCAGGAAGAGACGGGCCTTGATTTTGCATCGGAAATCCCCGGCGTAATGCATGCCTGCGGCCATGATGGCCATACGGCCATGCTCCTTCAGGTTGCAAAGCTCCTATCATCGATGAAATCCAGGCTGAAAGGCCGGGTCAAATTCATCTTCCAGGCGGCGGAAGAATTGTCCCACGGGGGCGCCACCTTGATGTGTCAGGAAGGAGCAGTCGATGACGTAGATGCAATTTTTGGGCTGCACATATGGCCGACCCTTGAAACAGGCCATATTGGCGTATTGAGCGGCCCCATGATGGCCAGTGCAGACTACGGCTATGTAACCGTAAAGGGAAAAACAGGTCACGGCTCACAGCCTCACAAGGCTGTAGATGCCTGCGTGGTTGCGGCACAAGCCATACTTGGAATACAAACTGTAGTCAGCCGTCAAATAGATGCTTTGGACCCGGCAGTAATCAGCATAGGGTCTATTTCAGGGGGCACTGCGGCAAATGTCATTGCCGATGAGGTTAAATTCGCCTTTACCGTGAGGGCCTTGAGCAAGGAGAACCGCGAAAAAGTTCCGGTACTTGTAGAAAGGACAATAAAAGGAATAACCGAAAGTGCCGGCGCAACATACGAATTTAATTACGATTACTGCCTGCCGCCGGTAATCAATGACAGCAAAGCTGTAGCCCTCGTTGAAGAGGTAGGAAAACAGCTTCTCGGGGAAGATAAAGTAATAAGGCTCAGCAAGCCCGTAATGGGTTCCGAAGACTTTTCCTTTTTCCAGGAAAAAGTCCCAGGTGCCTACTTCTTCCTGGGTGGCAAAAACGAGGAGAAGGGAATTGTCCCACTGGCACACAACAGCAAGTACAACTTTGACGAAGATGCCATGCTCACGGGCATATCAATGATGGCGGCTATTGCACATAAGTTTTTATCTTAAAAATATCGGCAGCTGCATAAAAAACATCTTGCTTTTGCAGGAAATTACTTTCAGCTAACAACAATAATGACCACCTGAAAAGGGGTGGTCATTATTTTATGTTATGGTTCAATTACGCTTATGGGCTCAATGGATCTTTTAAGGAACTTTTCGCCCACACGGACAAATTTTTCCGGATCGTCACTGACAAAATACCGATAACTTGCCGGTGCATTGGCTTTTCGAAGTAGGTTGCCCCCATTTAATATCTGCCAAACTTCCTTGGCCGTCTCTTCTGCCGAGTCCACCAGCCGAACTCCTCTTCCCATGATTTGCCCTATTGCCGGCTTTAAAAGTGGATAGTGGGTACAGGCTAGTACCAGGGTATCTATTCCCTGCCCCTTTAGGGGTTCCAGGTAGATTTTGGCGGTGATTAAGGCAGCTTCATTTTCCAGCCAGCCCTCTTCTACCAGCGGAACAAACAAGGGGCAGGCCTTTGAATATATGCTGATGCTTTCGTTTAAGGCATTAATGGCCCTTTCGTAGGCACGGCTTTTTGTGGTGCGCTCGGTGCCGATTACTCCCACCCTGTGATTCCTGGTAGCATTTACCGCAGCCCTGGCCCCCGGCTCTATAACTCCAAGGACCGGCACCCTTGTTGAGGCGGCAAGCTCTTCAAGACAGGTGGCACTGACGGTGTTGCAGGCTATGACGATTAGTTTAACATCCTGGCTCAGCAAGAATTTTAGGCCTTCAAAGGCAAATTGCGTAATCGCTTCCGGTGATTTGGAACCATAGGGCACCCGTGCCGTGTCTCCAAAATAGACTATATTTTCTCCGGGTAACAGTTTCATGATTTCGCCGGCTACAGTCAGGCCTCCAATACCCGAATCAAAGACTCCGATGGGTATATTGCTCATTTGGATTGTTCAGCTCCGTCCTGTTTTGTGAATTTGTGTATTTTATACACGATGTTATTGTATTAGCTATGGTCAATAATACCACACTTAAACAGTAGGGACAATAAAATGAGGATGGGATTCTTTTACAAAGCGCAAGTTTCCCGGGACCCAACTGCAATCATTGCTTGCGTGTTGGGTGGGGTTCTTGGTTCGGCACAAGCTTCACCAACTTTTTATCAGTTGCCACAAACAGGCTCAAAGCTGCCGGCGCAATCGCCCTTATCGTTTCACCTTCCAGGAACCGTCTACATTTTAAACTTTCAATATCGTATGCCACGAGCCCCCCTTCGGTCCCTATAAAACACGTTTTCTTCAATACTACGGGCGATGTTGTGGGAGCAGCAGGCAAGTCTGCCGCCCATTTTGTCTGGCCACTTTGAAAGCTGATAGCGACCACTTCTCCCTTGTAATTTGCCAGGAGCATAAAATCCGGATGGAAGGCCGGCATCATAAGCTCATCATCGGTAAACTTTTTTTGCCATATGAGGCTTCCCAACAGGGGATTTATGGCATAAATCCGAGCATCCTGCGATACTGCAAAAATCTTGCCGTCCCATATGGCCAGGGGAAGCTTTATCATATCGGAGACTTTTGTCTTCCAGTAGAGGGTCCCTTCGTCATCGAGACAGTAGATGTTTCTGTCGTACGAGGCAAAGTAAATCAAATCATATCCCAAGGTCGGTGAAGTGCAAAAGGCGCCAGAGGTCCTGTACTTCCACAGTGCCTTGCCCTTTCGGTCGAAGGCATGAAGGCTTCCCCATGAAGAGGCATAAATTTTCCCACCCCTTGCGGCAACGGCTGTAGTAAAATTATCTTGGCTTATGCTTTGTAGCCTTTTGCCGGAAAATAAATCGAGTATTTCAAGGTTTTGTGCTGGTATGAGCAGTTGCCCTTCGGATATGACAGGGGCTGCCACGGGAAAAATCTTAGCAGTCCTCCAAAGCACTTTCCCCGATATTAAGCTTATGGCGAGGACCTGCTCTTTTGTTGTCACAATCAACCTGTCTGAGGTGGAGTTTAGCCAAAGAACATCGGAAATATTCCAGGTCTTGCTAAGTGTAAGTTGTGCAGTAATCGGAGCCGGCAAGTACCCAGTATGGGCAAAGTCATGACAGGGAGTGTGCCACTTGTTTATTCCTGCCTGCACCAGTTCTGTTAATATATTAAACTCATCGTCCGAGACTTTACCATTTTGTTTTAGCTTGAAAAAGCTCTGAAATTCCCTGACCGCCTCGGAGGTTCTATATCCAAATACCCCGTCAACTCGGGCACGAAAAAATCCCAAATGTTTTAAGGCCTGCTGCAGCCGACGCACATCGGTCCCCTTAATCAGGGGCCTTTGTTTTTTTAGCTGACGACTGCCAAAAGCTACTCTAGGCAAGCTCAAGGCAACACCACCTAGCCTTATAATAAGCTTTGCGATATAAATATTATATTCAGTGCACAAGCAGTCGGTTACAGCTCTTTGCCCCGAATAAATCGTCAACAGAAGGTAAATTCTATTAACAAGCCCATAAAAATGAACTTTTGAATTTTTTGGGACGGGTACAAAATATTCATGAACTTTAAACTTTTGGGGACGGGTACAAAATATTCAAAGCGGAGCCGGTTCCGCCCAACAACATTAGCAGAAGCCAAATATGGCAAGCGAAACGTCCCCCTGCCATGTTTAAGGAGAGTTATATGATAACGCGGCGGGAATTTTTAAAACTGTGCCTCTCTTCAGCAGCTCTCAGCCTGTCGGGGATTTTGCTGCCGAAAGTTGCTGAAGCTTTAGATGAACGGGGAGAAAAAGTAACGGTCATATGGCTTGAAATGATGACCTGCACCGGGGACTTTCTCTCCTTTGCCAACACTTTAAACCCTGATGTGGAGCAGCTGATAAAAGATACGATAAATCTTGAATTTCAAAATACCATGATGGCCGCCGAAGGTGAGCTTGCCTTACAGCACCTGTACGATGTGGCAAGCCGCGAAGAGGGAAGGTACATACTGGTGGCGGAAGGCACCGTTCCCACAAGGGACAATGGCTTTTACGGAATTACCGGTTACTACGAAGACGGCACTCCTCTTAAAGACATCGATGCAGTCAAATTCTTGGGCAAGCGGGCAAAGCATGTCATAGCTATAGGTACCTGTGCATCCTTCGGAGGCCCTTATGCGGCAAGTCCCAATCCGTCAGGATCTGTCCCGGTGCACAAGGTATTAAAAGGGATCCAGGTCATAAACGTGCCTGGATGCCCTGCACATCCGGACTGGTTCGTGGGAACTTTATCCCATGTTATTTTATACGGCGTTCCCAGTCTCGATGCCTTTGGACGGCCCCGTATGTTTTACCGGCATACCATACACGATTTTTGTCCAAGGCGTCAGCACTTTGAAAACGGCATTTTTGCAAAAGAACCGGGAGATGAGGGATGCCTATTTCAAATAGGCTGCAAAGGTCCCGTTACATACTCCGACTGCCCTACCCGGAAGTGGAACAGCATGCACTTAAATTGGCCGGTAGGTGCCAATACCCCCTGCATAGGCTGCGTTAGCCCCGAATTCCCAGATAGAATGTCACCTTTTTTTGCCCATCTGCAGGATGTGAATCTGCCTAATATAAATGTAAATGCTTCATTAATCGGGAAAGCTGCCATAGGCACTGCCGCAGCAGCCATCGGAACTCATGCCATTGTAAGTGCCGCTAAGGGCCGCATATTCAGGCACCTTGCAGAATCCAGCGAAACCAAAGATGTTGGCAAAGAGCTGGAGAAAGTTGTGGAGGAGAAGTTAAGTGGGGATAAGATTTCGGATGAAGACATGCAAGGCGTGGAAAAATCCCCGTCAGGGTCTGAAAATAAATCGGTTGCAAAGCCGGAAAACACCGCAAAACACTGTGAAGAAATTTCCCGGGAGCTGATCCCCTCTCGGCCAAAAATAAAAAGGCCGAAAAAATTGGTTACCAGGAAGTTGAGAAGGTGATTGTTTGCCTACTAAGATCATCAGTCCAATAACCAGGCTGAACGGTTTTTGGCGCATCGACGTAAATATCGAAAATGGCCAGGTGGTAGATGCATATTCAAGCGGTATCTTTTTCAGGGGGATAGAAAAGATTCTACACGGCAGGGACCCCAGGGATGCCGTATATTTAACCCAGCGCATATGCGGCATATGCTCTACCGCCCACGGCCTTGCCAGCAGCCTCGCCCTGGAGGACGCTTTTAAGATTAAGCCCCCAAGAAACGGCATCATCATCAGGAATCTGCTCTTTGGAGCAGACCTTTTGCAAAACCACATTCGGCACTTTTACTTTCTGACCGTACCGGATTTTGTCAGGGGACCCGACAGGCCACCCTTTGTCCCCCGATATGAAGTAGACTATCGCCTTTCTAGAACCGAAAGCGATAAAATTTACGAAAACTACATGGAAAGTATACACATATCCCGGGCAGTCCATGACATGGTCACCATATTCGGTGGCAAAATCCCCCACAACCACGGCATTTTGGCGGGTGGCGCCACGGTCCCACCCACTGCTGACAATGTGCGCATGTTTATGTCGCTACTTCAAAAAGTGCGGAGTTTTGTTCAAAATAAGATGATGGCTGATTTGGAAAAAATAGCAACAGCTTATGAAGATTATTACAAGATAGGCATCGGCACCGGCAATTTGATGGCCTTCGGCATGTTTCCCCATCCCGACAAAAAAGATGATTTTTACTTTAAGCCCGGCATAATCATCGGCAAAAAACGGGAAAAGCTGGATGCCATGGCCATCACCGAGCATATAAAGTATTCCTGGTACAGAGCTTCCCCTCCCCTGCATCCGGAGGAAGGGGAAACCCAGCCCGATACCGGCAAAGAGGACGCATATTCCTGGGTAAAGGCCCCCAGGTACAAAGGCCATCCGGTGGAGGGCGGGCCACTGGCCAGGCTCATCTTAAGCGGTGATTACAAGGGCGGCCACAGCGCCATGGACCGGATTGCCGCTCGAGTAATGGAGGCGAATATCGTATCAGAGATGATGGAAGAATGGTGCCGGCAGCTTGAGATAGGAAAGCCTGTATTTACACCGTACGATATGCCGGCAAATGCGGAGGGAATCGGGATGGTGGAGGCCATGAGAGGGGGCCTTGGCCACTGGATGAGGATGAGAGCCGGCAGGATAACACATTATCAAATTATCACACCCTCTGCCTGGAACTGTTCGCCGCGGGATGACGAAGGCAGGCGCGGGCCCGTCGAGGAGGCATTAATAGGCACGCCGATAGAAGATTTTGACCAACCCATCGAGGTGGGGAGAGTTGCCCGAAGCTTTGACCCCTGCCTTGCCTGTGCAGTACATATGATTGACATGAAAGGGCGGGAAAAATATGTTGAAATCCTTTGAGGAATCAAAGGAAGCTCAAGACATAGCTGTAAAAAAAAGGAATATTGTCACGATCTCTTATGTCAATATACTCTTGTATCCACTCCCCATAAGGATCTTTCACTGGGTACTAGTCGCAAGTCTTTCCCTTACCATTATCAGCGGTTTGATGATAAGTTGTGCATATGCCCTAGTTCCAATGAAATCGATAAGATTCATCCACATATCTGCTGGCTTTGTGGCCTTTGGCATTGTGCTGTATCGCCTGGGGTACGCCTTTATGTCCGGAGATTACAGGAATTTTTCCATAAAACTAAAAGATTTTAAGACATTTCCCGACCTTGCAAAATACTATCTTTTTTTGAGGGAAAACCCTCCAGCTTTAAGGACTAAGTACAACATCGGACAGAAAATAACTATGCTGTCCTGGCTAATGGGCATACTGTATCAAACTTTTACCGGCATTATGCTGCTAAACTCATCCTTTGTATCCAAAACTTCTGCATTATCGCTTTTGTCAAAGTTGATTCTGCCCCAGTACCTTAGAACGACCAAGTACTTTATTTCAATTTATTTCGTCATCACCATTATGCTTCACATATACCTGGCCCATACCGAGGATATTGCTAAGAGCCAGTCTATGCTTACCGGTTGGGTAAGGGTAAAAAGGAAAAACAACAATTAAAAAAATACAACAATGCTATCAGAGATGGATGCCGTATAACTGAACTTTGCCGTTTCACTAAAAAACCGGAGCTAGAACTTCGCCCCGGTTTTTCGTGCGCTTTCAGGAGTGCTTAGCTCTGGGTTTTGCCATTTTGTTCGGCAAGGGCCTTTTCCGCTTTTTCAATGGCAAGTCTCACCAGATTACCGCAGTTTCTGGATGAAACTTCACCCCAGCCTTTCTTCGCCACCGTATCTGCCACACCAAGTTCCTTAGCCAACTCGTACTTAAGGTCCTCAGACATGACACTACGACGACGAGCCATGAGCCCACCTCCTTTGTTTTTCACGCACTATTATTATCTTGTGTTCAATAAAATTTTTTATGATGGTAATTTCTAAACCGCTTTTTAGCTAAATTTTTTTTAAAAAATAAAAGACATGTAACTGTATATTACAAAGAATCAATGTAAAAAATAAGGTGTCTAGACCACGAAAAACGTAGTTTTGACACCTCTTTTTTTATACCACTTCTTTGATTCTCTCATAATATTTGACCGACTCTATATCCGCCAGCACCATGATTGTCCGCGCATCCGGGTCGAAGGTTCCCTCCATCTGGCATCCTTCTGATTTTAGTGTTTTGGCATATTCTATGACTTCTTTGCTTATGCGTTCACCGGGACAGATGATGGGTATCCCCGGCGGATATGCCATAAGCATTTCGGCGCTGATTTCACCTTCCGCCTCTTCCAGGGGAACTACGCGCTTTTCGCTGTAAAAGGCAAATCTTGGCGAAACGACTAACTCCTGGTTGTCAGGAAGTTCAGTGGTTATCTTTATCAGGTTTTTACTGCCGTATTTTTGGACTATGTCTTTTATTGCGTTCACCAGGGTCCTCATACTCGCCTCATTATCGGCAATGGTGCCCAATGCCAGCACATTATATAGATCGGAAAGTTCCATTTGGATACCGTATTCATATTTTAACAGCTTTTCGGTTTCAAAACCGGACAGTCCTATTTCTCTTAAGTTAATGGCAAGTTTTGTGGGATCTAAAGCAAAGCAACCTTCAGTGCCTTCAACATCCCTGCCCATAACGTAAATGCCCTTTATGCCATTTAGCTCTTCTCGCACTCTCTCACAAAGCTCAATGGTGCGCTGCAGAAGCTCTCTGCCCTTTAAGGCTGCCTGCTTTCTGGCCACATCGATAGAGGCCAGCAAGGGATATGAAGGGCTGGTGGTTTGGGTTAAGTTCATAGCTGCTTTTACTTTTCTGTCATCTATGAGATCCCCTTTTACGAGGAGTATCGAGCTTTGCGTCATGGAGCCCAGCAGCTTGTGAACGCTGACGGCGCTCATGTCGGCACCGGCTTCCATGGCCGATAGCGGTAAATCCGGATGAAATCCCAAATGTGCACCATGGGCCTCATCTACAATTACGGGTTTGCCGTAAGAGTGAGCTATTTCCACAATCTTGCGGAGGTCTGAAGCCACTCCGTAGTATGTGGGGTTAATTACAAAAACCGCCTTAGCATTGGGGTGCTCGACAATGGCCCGCCTCACGCTTTCCGGGGTAATGCCCATGGCTATTCCCATGTAGTTGTCGATTACAGGCTTTATATAAACGGGCCGCACACCGCTAAGTATCAGCCCTCCTATTACGGAACGATGGGCATTTCTGGGGATGATGATTTCATCACCGGGCCCCGCCACTGACAGTATCATGGCTTGAATACCTGAAGTGGTGCCATTTACCAAAAAATGCGCATGATCGGCCCCAAAGGCCCGAGCTGCCAAATCTTCCGCCTCCTGGATTACTCCCCGGGGATTGCAGATAGTATCTAAATCCAAAAGGCCTGAAGTTACGTCGATCGATAAAACGTTTTCTCCTACAAAAGCCCGAAATTCCGGTATGCCTTTGCCGCCTTTATGACCCGGCACATGAAACGGCAAGGTCCCTTCTGCCACGTGCTTCTTTAATGCGTCAAAAAGCGGTGTTTGCTGCTGCTCTTGAAACTTCATCCGGAGTCACTCCCCTTTCCGTGTTTATTCAGCTCTGAAGACCGTATCAAACAAATACAATTAAAGCATAATTCTCCTCCGATTTCAATACTATAAATCGTTTTTTGTCGTGAAATCTAAAATTATAGCCCGACAGCTTTGTGTCGGGCTTATAATTTCCAATTGCGGGGGATTTGTTGCTCTTGTGTTTGATGACTATTATTTGAAAGCTAAATTGATGGCTCTGTCCAGTTTGCCTTTGGCCTCCTGCCACAACTCCTGCACTTTGAAGCGAATTTCGATAGGCATGTCATTATTTGACTTGTAAGTTTTAATTGCTTCTATTTCCTGCTCTGTAAAGACACGGCTCATTGCTAGGGTTACTTCGTCTTCACACTCTCCCTGTGTTATATCCACAAAACAAAGGGGCGGAAACAATACGCACCACCAGTTGGCACCTTTACCGCTGCCGATAATTACTCTAAGGGCTTCGTATTCTCCGGCGGGAAGTGTTAGGTAGCCGTAAGTTTTTGCGGGAAATAGATATTTGCCAAAGCTTGCCTTAACATCGTACTCTTTTCCGTTTTTACGAATTTCCTCTCTTGCTATTTCCTCAATTTGAGCGAGGTTTTCTTTAATGAACCTTCGTGACTCAGTAATATCGTCTATGTTTTGAAATTTGCTGCTAAGGGCTGAATTGATTGCGTCTCTCACTTTGAGCTTTAACTCTTGGTCTTCAGGAGAGTTGCTATTGGCAATGACATGCAGCCTGATAAGTTTATCTGCCAGCTGATTTGCCGTGACTCCGGTGCTGCCATCGATGCCTCCAGCAAGACCGCTGCTGCTGACGATCGCACAGAGCATTGAAAGTACCAGTATTCCCAGTGTTACCGTGAAGGTCTTTTTCAGGAGTTTTGACTTGTGTTTCACTTGCTCTCTCTCCCCCGCAAATGTTTTGTTATTATTATTCCCGAAATCAGCCCTTATAATCATTTAAAATGCTTTTTATCGCAAGATACCTATATTTTTTATGGTTGTGCTGACATTAATGTCGATGTTCACTTGGGTGAATATTTCTTCCCAATTGTCTTCATATGTTTTCCACAGAGCGGGCTCATGTTTTTGCAAAAAATTCCCCAGCTTGAGTAAATCCACTTTGTAGTCCTCCTGAAGCTTTTTTACCCCTTTTAGGATTTGAGATTCAATTTCCTTTGATATGAGTTCTTCCATTCGCTCAATATCTTTTGATTCTAATTTCGAACGGTAATATGTGATATAGTGGGCGGTGCTGGCAATATTGCCGGTTACGTACACTTCCAATAAAAACTCGGGCACGGGCTCTGCCGCCTTGAGGGAAAGCTTTGTCTTTTCACCAAGTATCGTAAAAGTTTCCGTTCCTTCACCCCGTATGTCCCTTACCACTATATCCCCGCCCCTTACCTTGCCGAGAAAGAAATTAACGCCCTGGGTCTCCTCTTCATTGAGCCAGCCTATAAGCTTAAAGTCCTTTATTACTCCCGCACCGCCAATATTTACCTCGGTTTTGTTCGGAGTAATTTTGCTAACTAGTATATTTCCATTTTGGGAATTGAGATTTCGAAAAAAATCTCCCAAATCCATTTCGATGAATTTCCCCGACATGGCCCTGGCTGCATATAGGGAATCCATATATTCTGCCTTGAGTTTTTCCGTCCAGGGAGTAACCCCCATGACCTTTTCTGCCCTGCCCTCGCAGATGGCTATGCGACTTCGCCTGTTAAATTCCGGCTGACGCGCAAAAGGATTCAGGATTGCCTTTAAGTGCTTCCTTGCCATATCTTCTCCGATTACTACTATCCTCATATGCTCAAAGTAAATGTCCCGGTTTATCCGTAAGGCAAGATTCCTCGCCGCATCTACTAATGAATAGGCTTCCGTCGTCAAAAGGCCCACACTCTCTCCGCCTCCACCTCCTCCGCCGCCTTCGCCGCCTATGATTTCCCTAGCTATGGGTATGGAAAAGTAAAAGGTGTACTTGTTGGGCTCATCGCTTGTGTCTATGCCTACAATTCCCACAAAAAGTCGCCTGTCTATTTCCACCATGTCCCAACATCCCACCAATAACAGCATGGACGATAAAATACATATCAAAAGCTTTTTGTACCTATTCATGCTGTCCCGCCCTTCTTTTTCAAGATGACTGCCAGTAGTAAAATGAAAAAGGGTATGATGATGCCTACGGAAATGCTCCCCCATTTAACCACGTACACTAACTTTTCCGTTGCAATGATATTCGGGGGAAGGGAAGCAATGAAATAAATCCAAGGAAACAAAATGCTTATAAAGAACTTGAATTCTCTGGCCTTCGTAAGGTGAAAGGCAGTCAGGGCTCCCGTTAGGTACAGGCTGTTGGCCGTGGTAAAGGAGGCAATGGTCCATAAGGCCATGGCCAGGGCATCCAACCTCTCAAAGACTCTTCCCGGCGCCGTTATCATGCGGATAATGGTCATGCCCGGCCATATTAGCATCTTGGTGTTCTGTACACCAATTCCCACAAAAGTAATAACCACGACAAATAAATATATCAGCGTAGCAACTCCCACGCTTACAAACATGGTCCAGTATATTTTGTCAGGCCTCTTTAGATAGGGACCCAACATTAGCAAAATCTCAACTCCAAAAAAACTGAACATGGTATTTAAGCTTCCCATTGCCATTGATTTTATGGGTGTGTTAAAAACCGGCAGGAGTTCAGTAAAATCTGCTTTTGGTATGGCAATCAGGTACATAGCAAAGATAGGCACTATCAGTATAGGGAAGAGTATTTCCGCAATTCTCGCCGTCGGCTCAATGCCGTGGCGTATCAGGTAAACCGTGAGGAGCATTTGGGTAATTATTATAAACTCCCTGGGAGTGTTTTCAAGCATGAATGCGTTGGTGACATCGGTAAAGGTCCTGATAACTATGGAAGTGGCCAGGGTAAAATGTATAACTAGACCAACTCCAACTACGAAGGACAAGAATTTGCCTATCACTTTTCCGGAATACTCTATGAAGGTCTCTCCCGGAAATCTCCTTATAAGAGTGCTCAGGACCAGGCTGCCGGCAAGAGCCAAAAGCCCTCCTACGATCACCAGGATCCAGCCGTCCGAACCGGCATATATGGCCACTTCCCTCGGGAGGATTAGGAGGCCTATTTCCAAAATGGTCATTATCATTAAGCCAACGGCCTGGGGAACGGTTATCATATCATTATTCGTCAGCACGTTCATCCCCCGCTTTATCGATGGTATCATGTCGCCTGTCATTTATCCTGTCAAAGTCTTGAGGCCTCGTATACCCAGGCCTTATTTCCATGGAGGGCAAAGGCCCTCGGATAATGTTGTCCTTACTTTCGGAAAATCTGAAAGAAACAAAAGGTGACAGGTAATGGGCTCCAAAGCTTTTTAACGTAACAAGGTGTATTGTGAGGCCCAAAAGGCCCAGCATAATCCCGTACAGTCCTGCAATACTGGCCAGTGCTATCATTATAAAGGTCAGCAGGCGAAAGCTTATAGCAACGCTGTAGTTGGGGATGGCAAAGGACGAAATGGCATTTATCGCCACAACAATGACCATGATAGGACTTACAATGCTGGCTCTGACTGCAGCTTCACCTACTACTAAACCGCCCACTATACCTATTGTCTGACCTATAGGGCCGGGAAGTCTCACTCCTGCCTCTCTTAGGACTTCCAGCGAAACAATCATGATGAGGGTTTCCAGCACCGCCGAAAAGGGCACACCTTCCCTGGCAGCCGCAATAGACAGGACCAGGTCCGTCGGAAGCATGCCAGGATGAAAAGTAGTCATGGCAATGTACAGGGATGGAAAGGTAAAGGCAAAGAAACCTGCTATAAATCGCAAAATCCTAATCATCGAAACGATGTACCAGCGCTCATAATAATCTTCAGGCGACTGAAACAGGCTCAAAAAGGTTGTGGGTGCAAGGAGAGCAAAGGGGGTATTGTCACATAAGATGGCTACATTTCCTTCTACCAGTGATGCAGCCACCACATCGGGCCGCTCCGTGCGCCGAAGCTGCGGAAATGGTGAAAGCCAGTCCCCCTCTATCATCTGCTCTATATATCCGCTTTCCAGCACACAGCTTATGTCTATGGTATTCAACCTTTTTAATACTTCATCGACAATAGAGGGCTTGGCTACGCCTTTAATATACATGATGCCTACATCAGTTCTCGTATGTCTGCCAAGCTTAATTGTCTTAACTTTCAGGTTCGGATCTTTCAACCTCCGACGAACTAGGGCTACATTTGTTCGGTACGTTTCGGTAAAACCATCCCTGGGCCCTCGAATCACCGCTTCCGTAGATGGCTCTTCAACTCCTCGCTTTTCCCATCCCCTGGTGCTAATTACCAAGGCCTTTTCCAGTTTATCCATAAACAGAATGGTGTCACCCGATAAAATGCCCAGTATGACGTCGCCGAAGTTATCCGTTTCTTTTATGTCTCCTGCCGTCAGGAGACCTTCTTTTACCATTTCGAAAAACTTTTCACCCACAGTGTATTCCAAGGGGAATTGGCGCGCAAACAGCATCAATGGCTTTAATACTTCATTTTGCACCGTATCCATGGCAACCATACCATCGATGTACACAAGGGCCATCTTGTGCTTAGCAGTATGGCCCATGTAAAAAATCCGGGTAATAACATCATCGCAGTCATAGAGATACTCGTTGACAATGTTGAGATTTTCTGCGATATCGGTTTTAAGTTTTCGGCTCTTATCGGGGGACATGTCCCTTTCGAAGAATAGCTCCTGTTTTTTGTTGCTGTAGAGTTTGGAAAATATATTGGTCATGCGGGCACTCCTATTTTGCTCAAATTATGTATTTAGAACCATCGAAAAAATAAACTTGAGCGAACGGTATCACCTGACAACTAAAGTTACTGAAACATATTACCACCGAGTATCAGCGACTACTACATTCACTACAACGCATTTTCTTGAAAAGTAGCTACATAATAAAAAACCTGAACAGCACAAAAACTGCAATTGACCCGAATATATACAAGATGCCAATAATTGTAGCGGCTTTTTCCTCAACTCTCAGGCCCTTTATGGAAAGGTCAATCCTATCTATTGTCAAAAGGTAAATGCCGCTTAAAATGAATACAGCAAGGCTTGAAAAAGATATGTTGTGGATAATGTTGTCTACTAGCATTTTTATTACTTCCCGCATTATATACATCCTTACAATGGTATCTCTATATATTTTTGTCATTATCGGCTCTTTTTATGAATAAGCTCGCTTTCCAATTTACAACGCTTTTTCCGCCGACCTAAACCCGGTTCTTGACAAAAGCCTTCCATGGGAATATGATATAAGTAGATGTATCGTTATATAGCGATATAACAAATCGTAAGGAGGTCTTTATGTATGGATTTGGCCAGGTCGCAACTTGGAGAGAAGATTGTTGGCCAGGGGCTGAAATATTTACTGTCAAAAGACATAGATGATCTTGATAAGCTGATCTATTGGGCGGAAAAGTTGCCCATGCCTCAAAACCACAGGGTGTATCTTGAAAGCGCAAAGAAGTTTTTGAAAGACAAAGATTCCAACTGGTATCAGTTTGCCCAAAGGCTCCTTAGGGAAACGGACCCCTACGTAAAAGAAAAAATCGGCATGAACTTTTTCCTAAATGCCAACTTTTTAGGTGTTCAAAGACAAAATAAAATGGCAAAAGAGCTGGGGCATTCTGTTCCGTGGGCTATTTTAATCGATCCCACCGAAAGATGTAATCTAAACTGCACCGGCTGCTGGGCAGGAGATTACCAGCGAAGCGAGGAACTGGACTTTGAAACCTTAGACAGGGTTATGACTGAAGCTGAAGAGCTGGGAATATTCTTTACCATCATGTCCGGCGGTGAACCTACTCTTCGGAAAAGAGACATTATAAAACTTGCTGAAAAACATCCATCCCAGGTGATTCATCTGTTTACCAACGGCACTTTGGTGGACGATGAGTTTGTGGCTGAAATGATGCGAGTGGGCAATATCACCTTGGCCTTCAGCATTGAAGGCTTTGAAGAAAGCACCGATTCAAGGCGTGGCAAGAGTGTGTTTAAAAAGGTAATGGAAGCCATGGATCGCATGCGCAAAGCCGGCCTTATCTTCGGAGTTTCCGTAACGTACACGCGGAAAAACACGGAAGAATTGGCCAGTGAGGAATTTGTGGATATGCTGGTTGACAAGGGAGCAACTTTTGCCTGGTACTTCACCTATGTCCCAGTTGGAAAAGACGTGGATGTGGAATTGATGGCAACTCCCGAGCAGCGCGCCTACATGTACGAAAAAGTCCTGGAGTACAGGCGCACTAAGCCCATATTCATTATGGACTTTTGGAATGACGGTGAGATTTCCCATGGCTGTATAGCCGGAGGAAAGCGGTACCTACATATTAACGCCAAGGGCGATGTGGAACCCTGTGCCTTCGTCCACTATGCCACATGTAACATAAAAGACCTATCATTAAAAGACGCTTTGAGTTCGCCCTTAATGCTGGCCTATCAAAAACGACAGCCCTTTAACATGAATCATCACAGGCCATGTCCTCTAATCGATAATCCCGAAATGATGGTGGAAATAGTAAGGGAAAGCGGGGCGTATTCCACACAAGTAAATGCCGATGAGACTCCCGAAGAATTTGCCCAAAAACTCAAGAACTATTCCGATAGCTGGGGCCGTTTAGCCGATGCCAAGTGGGCAAAGTCCTGCGCTGCAGTAAAATGAGTATTATTAGAAAGGGATATATTTAAAACCCAAATGACGCCAAAGATAATTGGCGTCATTTGCTTTGGGCAATTTTTGGCTACGAAAAGGCAAGCTTTAGTGAGCTGTGTTTAATAGACTTGAATGAAAAAGTAGACAATCATGATGATTTCCATGAGTAATTTCAATAAGGTTCCGCCTACTATGCCGATGAAGCTTCCTATCCCCACGCGGATAGCTTCTTGTAGCTGCTTGCCGAGCAGCAGTTCCGCAATTACGGCACCCAGGAAGGGACCCACAAAAATGCCTACAGGAGGCATTATGAATAAACCCAGCAGTGTGCCGATTCCTGCTCCGTATATAGCCTGCTTACTCCCGCCAAAGTGGCGGGTTCCAATTAGAGATGCTAAAAAATCGACTAAAAAGATTATTATCAGGATCAAGGCCTGTATAAGAAAAAAATTCACAGTCATGCTTTTAAAGCCGGTCATCATCCCGTAGACAAGCATTCCGGCATATATCAGTATGGCGCCTGGTAAAACCGGCAATACCGTTCCCAGTAAACCCAGGATGAAAAATATAATGGATATGACCAAAGGTAACATCACCATATTATGCCTCCTTTTGCTAAGCTATTATTATTTTATCACCGCCTGACAAGGCAGTAAATATTTTTTGTTGACGTTACACATGGACACCGCTAATTTATCAATTAGCCGAGTTCACTGCCGCTCTTGATACTCCGATTCTTTTGATTTATACTAATTACATAATATTGAAAATTGAAAGGCAGGTGTAGGAAGCCGGTTATTTCAAGCTAATCGGTTGCATTTTATGGATATTTTAGTAACCCTCGATGTATTAAAACAGCACAGGGACAAAAAAGAAGTTAATTTTCCACCAAATACCCTTGTGACAAAGGAAGCCCGAATATATGCCCAAAAACACGGCATAGAGCTTTACATAGGGGACAAAAAGGTGGACGAACCCGTTCAATCCAGCAGCAGTCCCATCGTTAGGGCTGTCATCACCGTTATCGGTGAGGACAGGGTAGGAATCATTGCCGGCATTTCTGATGTGCTGGCAAACGCCAATGTCAATATATTAGATATTACCCAGACGGCCATCGAAGGCCTGTTTACCATGATCATGGTAGTGGATATAGCCAAGTCTACTTTGAGTTTTGATGAGTTGACGAAACAGCTTTCACGCCGCGGCGAAGAACTTTCGGTTCGAGTTGATGCCCAGCGGGAAGAAGTATTTCATTTCATGCACAGGATTTAGGGGGATTTTAGATGAACTTTACCAGGGATGAGATAATAGAGACAATACGCATGGTCCAAGCTGAACAGCTGGATGTCAGGACAATTACACTGGGAATAAGCCTCAGGGATTGCGCCGGCTCCTCAATTTCCCAAGTTGCCGATAAAATATACGATAAGCTAATGGAAAAAGGCAGCGAGCTGGTCCCGGTGGCCAACCAGTTGCAGGAGGAATTCGGCATTCCCATTGTGAACAAGAGGATTTCGGTGACTCCCATTGCCATGGTGGCCGAAAGCTGCGAAGAGACGGACTACACCCCGATAGCCCTGGCCATGGACAAGGCCGCAAAAGATTTGGGCATTGATTTTATAGGGGGCTTTTCCGCACTGGTGCAGAAGGGCTTTACCCGCGGTGACATGAATTTGCTTAATTCCATTCCCGATGCCCTGTCCCGGACGGAGAGGGTGTGCTCGTCGGTAAATGTGGCCACCAGCAAGTCGGGAATCAACATGGATGCGGTCCTGGCCATGGGTAGAATAATTAAGGAAACTGCCAAGTTGACGGCAGAGCAGGACGGTATCGGTGCTGCAAAGCTCGTAGTATTTGCCAATGCCCCGGAAGACAACCCATTTATGGCAGGTGCCTTCCACGGCCCGGGTGAGCCCGAGACTACCGTCAATGTGGGAATCAGCGGTCCAGGTGTAGTCAATGCCGTTGTGTCCAATCTTCCAAGAGAAGCGGATTTGGGCCAGCTATCGGAAGCCATCAAAAAAATGGCCTTTAAAATAACCCGCGTAGGTGAACTCATCGGCCGTGAGGCATCGAGGAGACTAGGAGCGCCCTTTGGCATCATAGACCTATCCCTAGCCCCGACCCCTGCCATAGGTGACAGCATAGCCAACATCTTGGAAGCGATGGGCCTTAAGCGCTGCGGCGCACATGGAACAACAGCAGCGCTGGCACTTTTAACCGATGCGGTGAAAAAGGGCGGAGCAATGGCCACATCGTATGTGGGGGGCCTTTCTGGAGCCTTCATCCCGGTCAGTGAAGATGCGGGCATGATTCGTGCAGCAGCCGATGGCGCCCTTTCAATTGAAAAACTTGAAGCAATGACCTGTGTCTGTTCGGTAGGCCTTGACATGATTGCAATTCCAGGCGATACATCGGTAGAGACAATTGCTGCCATCATCGCCGACGAAATGGCCATCGGTGTCATAAACAAAAAGACCACTGCCGTCAGGATTATCCCGGCTCCCGGGAAAAAAGCCGGGGATTTTGTAGAATTTGGAGGCCTTTTGGGACGTGCTCCGGTCATGCCGGTCAACCCCTTTGACTCCTCGGTCTTTGCCAGACGAGGCGGTCAAATCCCTCCGCCCATACAGAGTCTGACGAATTAAAAAACGAACATTCTCTTTCTTTTAGTCGAAACAGGTCAGTTCCTGTAGATTTTTTGACCATTAAATAGGTCTAAAATATTAAAGTTATCCACAGGTTTATCCACAGCTGTTAATAAGTGCAGAACTTGTCCATTAGATGTTTCATGGGGACAAGCCAGTTTTCCCCATTGGGGATAACTTATCCACATCGATGTTGATATTTAAAATTCCATGGGAACTTAGACCTAAAAACTTTTGTTTCGTGGAACAGATTTTGCTAATGTATAAAACCAAAAATACCCAGCTATCACAAACCGATAGCTGGGCATTTTGCTGTCAAGTAACTAGATTTTTGAAGTCCGAAAGCACCTCAGTTGGATTGTCAAGTGTGAACTTCTTCAGTTAAAAAGTATTATATTTTCCCTGTAGTCCCGCTGCAGGTCCCTTTCCAGGAACTCTAAAAATCTAACTAACATGGCCGAGGCTTCGGCCCTGGTCATGACCTTGTCGGGATTGAAGCGGTTATAGCTGTCCCCTTGGATGATGCCGATTTCACGTGCTACGTATACGGCGTCCCTGGCCCAGTTAGGTATTTTCTCATCATCGGAAAAGGAAGTATAATAGCCGGGATTAGGTGCCCTGCTGGTGAAACCCAATGCCCTCATCAGTATGGTCACAGCTTCTGCCCTTGTCAGTGAAGCATTGGGCATGAAGAAGTCCTTTGACACACCGGTTATGATGTTTTTTTCAAGGCCCTGTTTGACGTACTGATAATTTATATCATCGACACTCACATCTTTAAAGGGTGATTCTTCAGGAGGCTCCCTTCGCCGCCTTGCGCTTTTCCTCTGAGTGTCATCATCCATAGATGTCCTGATATCACAGGCCCTTATGACCCCTTTTGTAAATTCTACACGGGTCATGGGAGCTTCAGGTGCAAAAAAGTTTTGGCTTTCATCGAAAACGTCCAGTGAATAAAGTTTCGATATATATTCCTCTGCCCAGTGGCCCATCACATCCCTAAACTTGGGCACGGGCAGCCGCTCCACCTTCGGAACCATACTTTCGGAGAGCTTGATGCTATCCCTCACTCGCTGCTTTTTATCGGGCATGTTGTCCCTAATTCGAGGCAAATCGTATTCGTATTTTGATACAAGCTCTCGATTGGTAGTTCGCACATAGCCACCGTAAAAACTGGAGAGGCTGGCTTCATTTTCCGAATATACGAGGCGCTTTGTCATACTGTCGGAAACTTCTGCCCTAACTGTCCCTTCCCAGCTGACATTTTGGGTTTCCCCTTCCTCATCTGACACTTTGCGCTGGTATGTAATGTAATAGTTGATTATTTGGGTTTCCGTGCTGCCCCAGAAGTTTTCATAGCCCACGTTTCCGCCGGAAATGGTGACTATAACTTCACCCTCGCCCCGGTTTATGCTGTAGTACTTTCTGGCTTCAAAATTCCCTGAATAAAAATCCGAGGCCGGCCTGTTATCTATTACATCGGATTTTGAAAACTGATAGTCCTCTAGTTCGTACCTGTCCCCACCTATGTCAATGCGCTCGGAAAATCTAGTCAGTACGGTGCGTCCTATTGTCTGCCCTTTGTCATCTTTAGCCGTATATTCGGTTTCAAAAGTTACCGTCCTGCTGAGCTTGGTTTTTTCCGTAGCATCCTTATCGGTCAAGGTATATTTGTACGTAATCTTGTCCGTCCCGCTGCGAATATTTTCAGTGATCTTCAGCTCTCCGGAAAATATCCTGGGCTCTCCCGTTATAAATACCAGTTCCTGGTACTGGTACTCATTGTGGACTCCGCCTTCAAAGCCTGCAGGTGCAGCAAAGGCATGCAGGGGGCTTGTAAATAGGACCACTGCTGCCAGAATAAAAGCTGTAACTTTTTTAATCAATTTCATTCCCCCTATTTCACCAGTAAGAAGATGCATTCAAAGTCGTCTCTGATGCAGTACAAGTCATCCCCGGGTTTCAGCTCATCCCAGGATATCATCCTGTCATCCTTTATCAGGAGGGATTTTTCTACCCGCATTCTGACGGGAAGACCCTTTTCCATCCACTTTTCGTTGCGGCTGCTCCAGTCACGGGCATCGCGAAGGATTACAGTCTTTCCTACTAGGGCATCATCTTCCAGGGTCTGAATGGTGCCAAGGGTCACCCTCTGCCTTAAAAGCGAGTCCATGTTCTTCTTCAGTGCTATGGCCACGACCCGGTCTCCGTCGGTATAGGCATAGGCGTACCATGATTTTAGACCCTGGCGCCTGGCATAACTGCTGTCTTCATCAACTGCATAGTTTCCGGTTATAAATTCTTCGTTGCTAATCCTTTCCATGTTCTCTAGATCAAATATGAAAGTATCATTGTCAAAGTAGAGTTCCTTTTCGTCATCGAAGGACTCCCACTCATTTTGGTTTAGAATGAAGAAATCACTTAGCACGATCTTGTTGTCAATCACCATGTCAAGCTTTCCGGCATACAGCCAGTACTGGCCAATATTGGAATTGTTTATGTCCTGGTTGTAGATGTACACCACGCTGGCCAGTGCCTTTGCCCCCCTGCCGTCGGCCACCACAAAGGCATCTTGCCCCGGTGCCAGGGCGTAGCTGTCAACCAGCCGGTTGTTTTTTACAAAAATGGTGCCTTCGCTAAAATCGATATTGCGCTTGTTTTTCAGTTCAAAGGCCGATGCGTACCAATTGACTTCCTCTATCTTCTCGCTAAAGGTGCTTTCATAGAGACTCTTTACCACCATCTGCTCTGCTCCTTCTTTGCCGAAAAAGTCCTTTACGGCAATGTACACGGTCTTGCCATTATAGTACTTCAAATTATTCGGGGATATCTTCTGTCCACCGTAATAAATGGGCACATCCCGATTATAGGCGATATGGAGGATATTTTTCAGCTCACGCCAAGTGCCATTTTGAAAAACTTCCACATCTTTTAACAGGATGGAACTGCCCATAGAGTTCTGGGAATATAGGGTTCCCTTGTATAAGCCCTTAATCCTTACAGAATCCCCTTGAATACTTATCCTGCTGACAACACTTGTGTCCCTTTCATCAAAGTACAGCCTCACCCTGTCCCCTTCGTATAAAGTGCTCAGGGGCACATTTAGCCCGTCTTTAAGGACTATAGTAGCGGGACTCGTATAGTAGATTTCCTCCTTGCCGGTAGTGAGCTGCAAAATCAGCTGGTTCCTGTCGATACTTTTTATAATGCCCGTCCTGACCTTGCCCCCGGGAGGAATGTATCCCGGATTCTCGGTAGACCAGCTCTCCAGGCGGGTCAGGCTGTTGCCTAAATAATGGGCATATACCTCCATGCCGATTCTGAAGTCATTCAATGCGGCAGGGGTGTCATCGATCAGTAAAACCGCCCCGGGGGCTATGTTGAGGACCCTCACATAACCCCTGTAGTCTTCCACTTCTATCCTGGATTCGGCCATATTTATGTTTATAATATAGCCGTCAATCGTGGAATAGGCCAAAGTCTCCGGCACTTTGCAGGCAAATACTACTGTAAGTAGCACAGCAAGCAGCACAATATAACTTGTAAATCTCTTCATGGGATTACCTCCTGGCCCCAAATATTGCGTAGGTCCCTAATCGATTAATGGTAGTTGCTATAACGATATCGTAGCTGTTATATCTTGCAAAAAGCTGCTCCCAATCACCCTTTGCTTCATCGTAGCGGTAAAGGGCGATATCAGTGATTCTCCTTAAATCAGCTTTTGACCTGTCATACTCCAGGGTAAATTCCATGTGTCCGTTTAAGAAGTCAACAGGAGACATGTCTTTTTCCAGGTAAAAATTGGCCGTCATAGCATACGGGGTTGAAAGCAGGGTCCTTCCCTGGCTGTTTGAATTGCCGTCTGCCACTTTAAGTTCAAATCTAACCCCGGCATCCCTTCTGTCCCGATACTGCCTGACCCTGGAAGTGTCAAAGACGGAGGGATTAAATCTCAGGTTAAAGTCCTTGCCTGAAATCCTAATATTTCCTGCATTGGACCTGGCAATGACTTCTGCCGGCAAGGTAACCACAACTGCTTTGGCCCCTGCATAACTGATATCGGTTAAATCTACCATGGTTTCTTTCCTGTAATCTGCCGTGCCTATTATGACTTTTACTGTGTCCCCAATCCGCTCCTTAATGGTTTCTTCGACCAGTTCACCATCCTCATCAGGAGGTCCTACCCGTCTGCCGGTCCTCACGGTGTTGCTGCGGGCGGAAGGTGGTGAAGAACCGAAGGGGCCCAGTGCCTTTACTACAAAAGTGTACCTGGTATTAGGCTCTAAATCAGTAAAGACAAAGCCGGTAAGACTTGTAGTCCCGATAAAGTCCATTTCATTGTCATCGATAATGGCAAAGATCTCGTATCCTTCTGCACCTTCTACCGGAGACCAGGTGATTTTTATATAGCGGTCGTATATGAGCTCTGCAACTACGTTCGTTGGTGCTTCCAGTTCCGGTAAGCCGTAAACTATCTGGTCATATATATCACTTGCTCCCCCGTCCGGGTTTACGACTATTACTCCCCTGCTGTCTAATTTCCCCGGAGGAGTGACAACGGTCAAGGTTTCGGAGTCTATGAAAATTACTTCTATGGCATCAGTGCCTTCCTCAAGGAGATAGGGCTCTCCATCTATATAGATTATGGTCCCCGAGGCGGCTTCCTCGTCATCGATCCGCTTGATGATAGGAGCAAATACCACCCTGGCCCCGGGCATAAAGGATGTTCCCTTGATTTTCACCCTCTGACCGCCTTCTACGGAGATACGGGTTATTCTTGTGGTCTCCGTAGGGTCATCAGGGTCAACTACCGCAGCTATTTTAGGAGTGCTGATGTAAGTAAATACCCCGCTGGGATTTGAAAGCTCGCCATCGGGGTTTTCCACCTTTACCTCTACCCTCCCCGGCGAATGAGGCGGTGTTATAACCAGTATGGTCTTATAGTCCACAACTTGAACGTGCTCCTCCGGCAAAGGTATCTCACCGAAGAACACCTTCAGGCCTTCCCTGAAGTCGCTTCCTTCGATTCTCACTCGAGTGCCTCCGGAAGTCGGTCCTTTGTCCGGGACCAGTCTCGTAATGGCTGGAGCTGTTTCACCCTTGATAAACATGATGTATATGGGCAGGGGCGCAGCTTCATCAGATGAAGCAGAGCCTCCATCCTCGTTTATGACTACAACCCGATGGAGCTTGCCTACAGCATCTTCCGGGACCGCCGGCATTTCAAAGCTTAGCCTTGTCGGCAGCATATAGGTTATTTCTCTTGGCTCGATTGTCGCCACATTGGATATTTGGATCCTGGCATTTTCCCTGAAATCTCCACCGATGATGCTGACCGTGTTGCCCCCTTTGTAGGTCATATACAGGACCCTGACTTCCCTGCCGTTTATTTCCACTACTTCAGGGGACTGGCCGTCCTTGGTTATGTTTGTAATATAGGGTTTGCTGTCAGGATGCTTGTAGGTAAAGATACCCTGGGCCGTACCGCCATCGGGGTTTATCACATACACATTGACCGGTCCGATGGTGTAGTAGGCCGGTGTTGTTACTACCAGCTGGCCGCCGTTTAAAAATTCTACCTTGGGAGCATAGCCCCGCTCAACGAAAAGCCTCCTGTCGCTGATTTCAAGCCGAATTAGCTCATCGTAAGGATAGGGATTTTCTCCATCTTTAAGCAATCTTGCGGACACAAACAGTGGACTGCCGTCAAAAACCGCCTGTTTTATTGTCGTGACGTATTCCCTGCCGCCTTCTAAAATCCTGAGAAAGACATCGCCGTCCCGGTATTCTACCCTAATGCCTCCCGGCAGATTTACGGTAGTGCGCCTGTTGTCTATTCTGCCGGAGTTTTCCTCTTCCCTAGGTATATCACGGTTGGTAACATCGCCAAAGCGAACCTGCACCATGGGTAGTATCTCAAGCTCTCCGTCTTTGTTTAAAACTTTTAGTTCACTTTCCACAAAATTTGAGCCGAATATCTCTACCCTGTCGCCGCCCTGCTTCTTGCCTTCAGGGGGCACCATGCGGGTTATGACAGGATTTGTGGCCAAATAGGTGAACTTTACCTTGTTGGATATACCGGAGTCGTTATTTACCACGTATACATCCACATCGCCTGCACTACCTGCAGGAGTCCTCACTTTGAGATATCCGTCGTCAAATTCAATTATTTCGGCTACTTTGTTGCCAAAATAGACTTTCGGTAAAACCGGTAAAACTATGTTTTCAAACTTGCTATCTAAATCATCGTCACCGTATTGTTCCCTTAACTCTTCCCTTAAGTCCTCTATGGTTTTGCCTCTAAAGTCATCCCATTTTCCATTGCCGTTTAAGTCATTATAGGGCTCATTTGGATCCCGGGTCTGATTCCTGTTGTCATCGCTGTAAGGTTCAAAGAAACGAAAGTCCTTACCTATGATCTCCACTATGTCTTTGCCCGCTGCGCTTCCCCGAGCAGGCACTATCCTGGTTATCTCGGGGTAACTTGTAGGCACCATGTATGTGAAGCCGTCTTCCTTACTGGCGCTGGCTCCATCCGGGTTTAACACTACCACCGGGACCGTGATGCGGTCCGTTTCCATTTCTTTAGACAAATCGCCGGTAAAGGGAGGGACTCTGACAGTGATGGTTCTACCGTCAACACTGACGAAAGTGTCCTCGGCCTTCACCTCTACGCCATTAATAAATACCCTGGACTTAAAGGTGCCATCATCTTTAAAGTCGCTGCCGATTATATCGATGGTATACCCTCCGTCAATTGAACCTTTATCAGGCACAATTCTTTCGATTCTTGGTTGTGAATCGGGTAAAGTATAGTAGTAAAAGCCTTGAGTGCCGGTGCGGCTGTCACGTTTAGTATCCGGATTTAGCACCGTCAAATCGTAGTAGCCGTCACCTAAGCTGAGAATGGGAACCTTAAACAGTATCGTGTTTTTGTCGACAACTTTTACGTTATTGCCTACGATGATGCCGTTACTGTCAACCCTGTACAGGGTCTGCATGTAGAGCTTGACAGGGCTTGGCTCGTTAATGGTAAGCGTAGTGACTTTAATGTCTCTACCATCGATTCTTTCTTCAGCAGTCTCTATCTCGACAAGATAATCACTTGCCCCTTCCTTTGATGCAAATATTTTATACTCTCCGCTATCATACTTTACATTAAGCCTGTAAGTATTTCTTACTCCATCAGAAAGGATTGCATTTCCTTGTACATCCTGGCGTAGGGTGTAAAATTTCCCCGAGCCATCTTTGAATACCACGCTGTGCCAGTAATCGGCTATATGCAAATACTTTCTTCCATCATCAGCAGTTCCAATTCTTAAGATCTCATTGCCTTCCGGTGATGCATAATACCGGAGTTCTATGCGTTGAGTATCCGGGTTGATGTTGTATTCGTTGATATCTCTATTTTGAAGAAGTATCCTGCTGCCAATTAGTTTATATATTTCCGATGTAGTCAGCCCGGTTGATGTGGGATCCGGAGCTAGGAAGTTATCACCTTTTACCAAGACCAAAGTACCTGTATTTCCGCTCTTGGGGGAGAAATCGGCAATTTTAGGATCCGTGTATGTCTTGACATAGTTAAATTCCGCTATGGCAATGCCGCCACCGGGATTCATCACTTGCAGCTGAGTTGCACCTTCCCGGCCAGGAGGCGCTTTGAAAGTCAGGGTTTTACCATCCCCGGCCCGGGTAACCCCTGATATTTCCCTGCCATCGATGAAGACCTTAACATCTTGCGCAAAGTTACTTCCGCTGACAGTCACAGTTTCTCCGCCGTCGACGGTAACCACATTCGGTGTGACACTTGCAATAACCGGCACTTTGTCTTCTTTTACCTCTATAAACTTAACCATTACAACTTCTTCCGAAGAGAGGCCGGGTTCTGCTGAATTCCTGATTGGGTTTGTTACAACAACAGACACATTCGTATCGATATATTCTTTTGGAATTTCTATACCCTCAGAACCTCCGGGGATTATGGCAAGAATCCTGTTGCCCGATTCGCTTCCCGGGGTGCCGTCCATTATATTGCCGTTATCGTCCATTACAAATAGTTCAATGGCCGAATTTTTATTCTTATTTATCTCAACATCCCCAAATTTTACAATGGGGTAAGACACCCTCGTCTCCCCTTCTACTGTGTAGCGGGAAACGGTAAAGTTTCTGCCGTAAATGGCAATCATTAAATCTTGCGGAACAATATATTCATCGTCGCTTCCAGCTTTTTTAACAACATGGATTTCATCAGGAACGACCTTCTCAACTTCCGGTGTAATACTTCTCGGTATATAGGTGTAGCCACTAGGCAGCTCAGCCCGTTCGGTAAAGGTGTATGTTTTTTGATCATTTACTTCAATGATTGTAATAATCGTTGTGGTCTCAACTACGACGTCTTTTACGGGATTGCCTTCATCAGTGTCGTCATTGATTCTAACTTGAATCCTGTCCATTTCCGGTGTAAAGCTTGAATTTTCAAATATGCTTGCTTCGGGCCCGATTATAACTTTTATAGTCTTTTCCACCGAGGTAACAGGAGATTCACGGTATACACCTATAACCTCTTCTGAGCTTGTGCCCTTGTATTCTAAAGTCATTACACCTTCGCCCGAAATAGATCTTTGGGGTTCTAAATACTTGCTATCAATCTCCAGGCCATCGATATTCAAACTGCCTAGATATCTTCCCGTTATGGTAGATATCGTGCCTTCCGGCCCCCTGTTTGGCTGTATGGTATATATTGTGGCACTTCGAGTGCCTTGTATAACGGTAAACCTTTCTTTTCTGTAAATATACTCACCGGATACCGCTTGCATGGGGTCTCTATGTTCCGGGACCTGATTCGTTAAAACCACCCAGTATTCTCCCGGAGCAATATCCGGTACTTCAACGGTAAACATGTACCTGCCATCATCTGTCTGCTGCAAGGGGGTGGGATTTTTCCCCTTATTTTCATTGGTATAGGGGTCGGTGCCGTCGGTGGCCTTTAAAAAATACACATCATACTGTCTTAGTTCATTGGCAGTAAAATATACCTTGCTGCCTTTTGCCCCGCGATTTGGAAACATCTCTATGTCATCGGAGATATTCAGTTCTTCTACTATCCTAAATTGGCCTTTATAGGTATAGGTTGTGTTTATATTAACTTCTACACCTTTATTCTTTTCATTGAAATCCACGGGTCTGCTCTTAAATTCCCGCACCAATTCTATGTCTTGCAGACCCAGTTCTGCTTTCTCAAAACCCCTCACTTCCGCAGTATTATTATTACGGTCAACTGTGATATCATTCTCATCAACGGGGTTAAACAATAAGCTAGTCCCGTACCTAACTTTTACAACGCCATCGTCTATCAATTCAAACCTTGTGCCTTTAAGATGTAAAATCTCATCCTGTTTAACCCTAGGTGTTAGGTCCGTTATTGTAGGCATTGCACCCTGATCTCCAATTTCAATCGTTGCATTGCCAACAATGATATACTTGATGTTAATTAATTTTTCCCAGTCTTCAGGTCGTGTAAACTCGAAATAAAGGAGAACATCATTGTTGATTCTCGGAGTTCTAAGCTGTTCAAATTGATTGATACCATACCCTATGATAACCGGAGCATCTTCCAAAAATCTGCCCCTTATTGATAAATACATGCCGGTAGTAGACCGTTTGCTATCATGCTCTCTACCTATGGCGATTTCAGTTACAATATATTCGTCTTTTTCATACCCGTATGCAGTTTTTGGCTGTAAAGGTATAGACGAAAACAGCATAATTACGGCCAGTACTACAGATAACAACTTTTTAGGAGTTTTCATCTTTTCCCCTCCCTGCTATTCTACCAGCACAAAGATGCCGGGGCTTGTACTTCTAAAGGTAACGGTTTTTTCAATCCGGTTTACGGAAAAGTCTTGTTCAGTAAACTGTCTCGTATCAGGGTCATACTTTAGCAGCCTGAGATTGTCTCCATCGCTTTCCTTATAGGGCATGGTGGTTGAAAAACTGCTAAAGCGGACATTTTGGCTTATAACCTGTATGAATTCGGACTTGACCTTCGTCCTGCCCAATCTCTGCCTTAAGCCTTGGGCCAAAAGCGGCTCCACTCTGCCTAAAATTACATCTGCTGTCTCATCGCTTCTGTAGTCATCGATGCCGACGTCATGCAGCGTGATATCTGCCCATTTGGAATAGGTCTCGAGAGTTCCAATCCTGTCATTTCTTCTGCCCTCAAAGCGGATTTTTCTCGTCAAAACCTGTTGCCCCATTATCTCATCAAGGTCAAGTTCCAAGGACTTCCTGTCAGTATAGCGCCTGTCCAGAATCAAAGTATCTTCGCTTACACGAAGATCGCTTACAACTTGACCAAATCTGTATTCATCCTTAACCTTATATTCTTCGTTGGGAACGTGACTTCCTGTCTTGACAACACTTAACGCACCGAACACTTCAAACTCATGGTCAGCGTCATTTAGCACGAGGATCGTGTAAATACCCGGCTTTAACCTGTTTCGACCGCTGGGCAAATATACACTGAGAAACTTCTGGCCGTTTTCATCCGTTCCCGCCCTTACCCTAGGAGCACGGATGTCGTTGAAGTAAACCTCCACATTGTCTTCGTCAAAGAAATCCCCGTACAATACAATGGGCACATCTTCGTCATAGTCTTCAATGACACTTCCGACCTGGATTCCGCTGATTACCGGATTAGCTGTAGTCGTGAAAGTCCATAGTATTGGGTCGTTGGCGCTGTTTTGGTCGCCTTCAAAGTACACTATGCCGGCATTTATCATCACATTATAGGTTGTTTGGGACCTTAAAAGCTTTACCGGCAGGTACAGGTGGGTCTGTCCGGCCTGGCTGTCCTTTACAAAAATGTATTGGGAAATATAGTGGTCTTTTAGTTCAGCTTCTTCCAAATTATGTATAAATGTGATGAACTCCGTGTCTATCATCGACACTTCATTTTGGCCTTCAGAATACACGCTGGAAGACCTGATTATATTAAGGCCTAAATCTCTATCAAAGCGCAAGCTTCCATCGAAATCATCAAAAGTGATTTTTAAAAAGTAACGGGTCGTGCCATCGATGGTCCTTGCATTTAGCCGTTTCTCATTTGACCATATGTCACCGCCCGGGGGATCTGTTGAAATCACTTTGGGCTTGCCACGTGGTAGGATTTTCAATTTCACATTTTCATTTGACACCGGCTCCCGGCCTTTAAAGTGCAGTATTACCAAGTATTCTCCATCGCCGGCTGCGAGAAGATCCTTTATTACTTCTTGATCTCTAATTCTCACATCTAACTGGGTGATGCCTTTAAACTCTATATCCTCTTTATACACTGCAGTTTGGACTGTACCCACATCTTCGCCGCCGATTAGTTTGAATGTAATGTATTCAATGTCTTCATTGAAGTTATATCCCTTTATGGTAAAAGCCGCCGTGCCTTTATAGATGTCTTTTAGCTCAAAGGTATCCGGCTCTATTTTGTGAATTCCTGCTGCTTTTGCAGCATCCACACCTACTGTAAAATACAGGTCAAGTCTTGGCAGGAACTGGCCGCTGCGGTCTTGAATCACTTCCGGAAGGGTCAGCACATAGTACTTCCCTGCATCCAGTATATTTTCGGGATATATGAACAATTTTGTCTTTTTAGCATCGCCTTCATTATAATACTCGAAGCGAAGCTTAGAAATCTTTACCGCATTATTTGGCTCATACCCTTCAACCAGAGTTATACTTTTAAGGGAGGATACATCTCCGGCCTTGGGAATTGCCTCACCCCCTATTATAAAAACAAGGGGTGTGTCAGGACCGTAGGCAGGAGTTCCGACGACAGTGCAAGATTTTCCACCTGTAGAAGGATCGTCTTGTATGCTGCCGGGCAACGTCCCATCAATATGTTCCCAAAGAAACTTTGGCTTTTCGGGAGCAGGGGCCGTCCAAAAGTAAAAATCCACATCCTCTTCCAGGGCATATCCGTTTAGATCTTCTATCAGTTCCTTTTCAATTGTCATGTGATACTGGTTGAGATTTAGCAGGGGCCACTTGGGCTTTATGCGCAGGATGTTGTTGATTATCTCCACGTCTTCTACTACTATTTCCTGCCGGTTGGCTTCTCCCCTCAAATCAGCTTCCGTGATGCCCGGCTCGAATTCAAAGGCCTTGTCATTACCTGATTCGTCCGTTTCTTGGGGCTTGGGTATGCGATAAAGTTTTATCCCTTCAAGGAACTTATCTTTGTCAGTATTTTTCTCAAGCTTAATATTGCGGTCAAAAATTATATGTATGAAAGCTTCACGGGAAAGCCTGGTCCCCGAAAGGGACCTAATGTCATCAGCACCCGTTGCTAAAGAAGAGTAAGCTGTGACTTTGGGGCTTTGGCCCTCGGTCCGGGTGACAAAGCTTATGGAGATATCTTCATTTGCGATTTCATGTTCTTTAAGTTTAACCGCACCACTTGACAAAGTGAGATGGTACAGTGTGCCGCGCCTTAAGGGGGGCCTTCCGATTCTCCCCACATTTATGCAAAGGGTCCTTTCGTCGTCCAGGAGGTATATTTCACTTGGGCCCAACGGATACCTTTCTCCACCGGAATCCAAGACGATTTTATCCGTGTCCTTTATTTCAACGGGGAATTTAAATATAATTTTTATTGTCGGTTTTACTTCCACATCCGTTTGGTTGTTTTGGGGGTAAGTTGTTTCGATAATTTCCCGAGCCGAACCATTTTGAGGAGCTTCTGACGAGCCTAATAGGACTCCCTTCGTTTCACTGTAAGCAGCAGATGTGGACAGTGGAACCTGTGAAAAAACGAGGGCAACAATCATTATTAAGGCAAACTTTTTTCTTAAATGAATCACGGCCTTTACCTCCATGCATAAGCTTTCCCTGGGTTTTTCTTATTTTTCCCTATTATACCATAAATTTGGACAAATTTTTTAGCTGTTTTATCTGTAACAAAAAAGTAATGTTTGCTTAAAAGCTACATAAAAAACACTGCCGCTTGTATACGCGGCAGTGTAAATTTGCCAGTAAAACAATGGTGGCATATTAGGTTTTAAATTGGTCTACTTTTACACCTAGTTCTTCAGCCAGATCGTTTAGGGTTCTGGAGTGCTCTTTGAGTTGATTTACTGAAAACAGTATCTCCTGGGAAGAAGCTGAAGTCTCCTGGGATACCGCCGAAATTTCTTCCACAGATTCCTGAACTGCCCTTATCATTGTTACGATGGCATCTTTTTTATGGTTCATGTCAGAATTTAGCACTTCTATAGTTTCTATGTTCTCAGCTAATTTTTTAATGGCATTTGAAAGCTCTCTGAAAACCTTGCCAGTTTCTTCTACAATGCTGTTTTGTTCCTCTGCGATTTTTTTGCTGATTTCCATGGATTTTACAGCTCTACTAGACCTGTCCTGGATTGCAGTAATCAGCTTTTTAATCTCTTCCGTTGATTTTGCCGACTCGTCGGCCAATTTTCGTATCTCTTCAGCAACCACGGCAAAACCACGGCCGTGTTCACCAGAGCGTGCTGCTTCGATGCTGGCATTTAACGCCAGAAGGTTTGTTTGATCGGATATTTGTTCCACCGTGTCCAGAATGACACTTATTTTCTGGGAACTCTCATCCATGTCCTTAATATTCGTTTCCGCTTCAAGTACGGCCTCTTCCTCTTCCTTTGACTTCTGAATCAACGAGTCGATGGCTTGGGAACCCCTGTCGTTTAAATTGTACACTTGGCTGAAAATATCAGTAATGTCGTTAATTGAACTGGCCACCTTTTCTATGCTTTCAGCCAGCTCATCCGTCTGTTTTGAGCCCCTATCAATGTCATGGGCCTGCTCCGTTATGGATTCAGCGACGTGATGAATTGCTTCAGATATTTCATTGACTTGCGAGTTTACATTGTCGGCAATTGTGTACAAGGAATGGGACATATCCAGGACTGTGTTAGTTGAGTACTTGGTGTCTTTTGTAATTTCCTTTATGCTATTTATCATTAAGTTAAAGGCTTTGCTTAGATTGCCTATCTCATCCCTTGAGTTTATATCAATTGTTTCGACACTTAAATCAAAATTCGATACTTTGTTGGTTACAGCAGCCAAAAGTTCCAGAGGACGGGAAATCTTTTTGGAAAAGAAGAATCCAATTATTAGGGCAACAGCTGCTAACACTATAGCCAAAACTACAATATTGTTAATCATCTCTTTTAAAACCAGGTAGCCCTGCTCTACATCATAGCCAACGCCTACAATGCCGATTATTTCACCGTTATGAATTATGGGATGAAAAGCAGTTGCTAATACGCCGTGCTCCTGACTAATTTGGAGTTTATTGTTGATGAAGGAATCCCCTGCATAGGCCCTGTCAAATTCTTCATAGGCCTTTTCCACATCTCCAAACTCAGCCGGTTTTACAGATCCGTCCACCACATAAATATATTCACCCGCGTCATTTTTCCTGATGGTGAATAGGTATTTTGAGCCGGACTTCTCCCTTATGTAACTTAATTTTTCCTGCATGGCTTTGTAAATATCGGTTTTTGTGTCATCTACAGTCTTTATTTTGGTAAATTCAGAAGGGTTTATTGTGGCAGAAGTTACTGCAGCTACTTCCATTGCAGTAGTCCCGAGGGTTTGGGTGAGCAAATCATAGCTGTTTCGAATTACTAAAACTGAAAGGATAAAAACTACCGAAATGATAAGTGAAAGAATTAACATATTGATTTTGAAACTAAGCTTATTTGTCAGTTTATATGCGCCCCCTTTTTTCGACCAATATTTACCACCATTATAGCATTTAAATATTTTTAAGTAAAGAATAATGATTACTATTTGTGGCACTTTAAGGCCTCGCCGGCTACAATCTACTCCTGGATCATGACTTGTCTAAAAAAGCTTGTCGCTTAAATATAAAAATGAGCTGCTACACCTGAATCAGTGTTGCAGCTCATTTACATTACTCTTTCATTCCAAGATGCACCGCAGCAAGTTTGAATGTCTTTGGCAGTGCTAAGATGTTTGGATTATCACCTACGTATTTTTTGGCATCTTCTAATGCCTCGTCAAAAGTTGCGCGGGTCTTCATCCCCATTCCCCTGGCATAACCCGGTTCCTGGGCGCCTACAATATAGATTGCCGAACAGTTCATTTCTGCAATATGGCCGCATGAAATCATTGAGAAGGCATGATAGGGATGATAACCGTAATTGAAACGGTATTTGTCTATATATTCTTGTTTAGTGGATACATATTCACCATACTTTTCTAAATCAGGTAGTATGTTGTGATAGTCTTTCTGGAATAGTTCATACACTTCTCTATAGGCAGGGAATTCTTCATCATGAAAATAGCCGTTACATATTGATGAACAAATGACTACACAGTTGTCCTTCATAACTCTTTTGTGCCTTATTATCTGTGCAGAAATGGCCTGTAGCATTAATATAGGATTTGTCCCCATACCATTTCCGTAGTGGAAAAACTGTGGCATCCCAAAAACCATTACATCGTATTTTTTAGTTGCCCATGGGATGTATGTCCTTTTATCTGCTACTTCCCAGGAAATTGGCTGCATTTCTTTCGCATATCCCGCAAATACTGCTATCTGCCTGGAATATGTGTCTAACACCGCATCTACTGTAAAGAATTTTTTGCCCATGCATTTTTCCATGTGCTGTCCTATTGAATCAAATTTTTGTCGCATTAGACTATGGTTGCTTACGGGAGTAAAATCGTCTCCGTGCATCACATGCGGCACGTGGTGTGATGCGATGCTCTTCCAGTGAGTGATGCCAGTGGCGCAGTGCTTGTATCCTCCCGAGTAGCCTCCATAGGGGTTTCCCAGTGTATGGCCGATTAGTACTGCAAGGTCTGATTCGTATACTTCTTTATTCATTATGACGCGATTTCCCGTTTCATCCCAGCCTAAGTCTATTAAGTTGTCCCAATCTTCGCTGTCATGGTTTACTATCTGGCCAGTCCAGTAAAACTCATTGAATACTTTTTCCCCTAAAAGGGATCTTATTTCTTCTCTAGTATTTTTTCTGTGGAGACCGTTGCTGCAGATTAGTTTGATGTCTTTTTTCTCCACTCCTGCTTTTAGACATTCTTCTATAATTATAGGTATTGATACTTTCCTATGGGAGTTTTCTTGAAAACCGCCTTTGACTCTGTCAGGAAATATTATTGTAACTTTTGAACCCTTTTTTACTAATTCAGGAATTGGCGGCATTCCTATGGGATTTTGTATGGCTTGTCTTGTAGCTTCTTCTGGGTTTTCAAGATGGGGAGGATCCGGTACTGTTTCTCCCGGTATAAATACATCGGTATTGTCGGGTAAGTTTGCCTCCATTAGTCCATGCCCATATTCAAAGAATAGTTTCTTCATCAAATTAACCTCCAGTTTTGCGTACTTATTTCCTCATTGTAGCCTCAGCCTTAATTTGATAAACATTAAAATAAATTTACTTTATCTTAACCATACCTTTTCCGTAGTCGTCATTTGTAAAATATGCATTCGGCCCATGTTTTCTGCAGAAATGTCTGTCAACCAAAACTTCAATTATAATTATTATTAGAGTAAATATATACTAACTAGACAGGAGCAAATGTTATGAGCGTTACTCTTAAGGATATTGCCGAAAGAGCTGGTGTATCAATATCTACTGTTTCTCGAGTGATTAACAATGATAAAAATAAACCGGCAAGTAAAGAAACGGCCCAAAAGATTTGGAAATTGGTTAGAGAAATGGGTTACGTACCCAATTACCATGCTAAAAGACTTAAAGCTAATAACGCAAGTAGACCAAATTTGGATAAAACTATAGGATGTATACTGGCTTCCCCAAAAGATACATTTAAAGACCAATTTTTTTCTCAAATTATGATGGGAATTCAAGGAGAGGCTACTCTTCATGGATATAATCTGGGTTATACCTTTTCGTATTTCGAAGATAAGAGCGCTCTTTTCCAATATATTACCTCATCAGACGTAGATGGCTATTTGTTATTAGGGCGGATAAACGAGGACTTATTCAATTTTATAAAAAACAATATTAAGAATTTAGTATATGTAGGATTAAACAGAATAGGAAGGGATATAGACGAAGTGATATGCGATGCCTATGAGGCAACTTCTTGTGCAGTAGAGTATCTCATTTCTCTTGGTCACACCAAAATTGGCTACATAGGCGAGATACCCGAATTAGGAGATTATAAGGTAATAAATGAACATAGATTTAGAGCTTTTAAAAACACCTTGGCCAAACACAATATTTCTTTAGATGAAAATTATATTAAAAATATTACATTATCTTCCAAAGAAGGCTATAATGCCATGACTGAAATAATCAAAGGAGGAAATCTACCCAGCGCTATTTTTTGTGGAAATGATATAACTGCTATCGGAGTAATGAAGGCAATCCACAAAAGCGGTCTAAAAATTCCAAAAGACATTTCTGTTATAGGCCTTGACAATATTGAGGTGTCTGAATATTTCCGTCCTTCTTTAACAACAGTTCATGTTCCAAAAGAAGAGTTGGGGAGATTTGCTGTCAAATTATTAATTGACAGAATAAACGGCGGACACGAAATAAATACTCTTATTAAACTCCCTTTTAAATTAATCGAAAGAGAAAGCTGTGACATATCCAGAAATTTATAGTTTCTATTTTTAGTTGAATTCTTTTTTTGTAGACTTTTTGCCATTTTGGAAAAAAGGTGTTATCATGTTATTAAAAAGTCTTCCAGTTTGGAGGAGATATTGGTGACTGATGGCTACAGTATATTAAAAAATATAAGAGACCAGAGTAAATTGCTGCTACGTATTATTCAGCAAAAGGGTCCAATTACAAGAAATCAAATAATAGATATGACAAGGATGAAGTTGACTACACTTAAACGCTTTATGCAGCCTCTGCTAGATGAAGGCTTTGTTATTGAAGCAGATTTGGCTAAGTCTAATGGAGGAAGACCCCCTGTACTATATGATGTAAATCCAAAGACTTACTATAGTATTGGAATCGATATTTCTCGAACTTATACCGAAGTTGTCATTACAAATCTAAAAATGGATATCATCGATATAAATCGCTTCGGACCACCTCAGGAGCCTGTAGATACTGTAAATCAAATATGTTCATATCTTGAGAACAGGTTAATTCAGTTGTCTATAGAAAAATCTATGGTCTTAGGAGTTGGTGTGGGCACAGTTGGACCTTTAGACCGTAAAAAAGGTATTATGTTAAATCCAGCCAACTTTCCTTCAAATATATGGGTTAATATTCCTATCAAGGACATGATACAGCAAAGATTAAATCTCCCAACTGTAGTCGATAATGGTGCAAATGCTGCCGTTTTAGCTGAGCATCTCTTTGGAATAGGCTTAGACAAAAATAATATATCGTATTTTCACTGCGGTATGGGTATTAGAACAGGCACAATTTCATCAGGAAGCATTATAAGGGCAATTAACGATTATGAAGATGCTTTTGGCCACATGGTAATTGATATAAATGGAGATTTATGCCACTGCCATAATCGCGGCTGTATTGAAACATATTGCTCCATACCTTCTATTACTAAAAAGTTCAAAGAGTTGCTTAAGCAGGGCACCCCTACCTATGTTGATAAATCCTTTGATAAAATAGATTTTTTAGATATCTGTGCTGCCGCCAAAGAAAATGATATTCTAGCCCGGCAAGTAATTACAAAGGCCGCTGAAATTTTTGGCATAGGCCTTGCCAATTATATAAATCTAGTGACTCCAGAATTGGTGATTCTCAGCGGGCCAATAGTAAAACACTCTGAACTTTTTTACAACACAGCTGTAGAAGAAGCTTTGAAGCGCAAGTATGTTAAAAACCATAAGGTTTCCTTTAGTAGGGGTGGGAATTTTAAAGATAAAGCCATAGCAGTAGGAGCAGCGGTATTGTCAGTTGATGAAATTTTAAACAACTGATATATGTAAAGCTACATATGAGGAGGTTCCAAATGAAAAAGAACAATCAATTTAAGCTACTTATGGAACTTTTTTTTACATTTTTTAAGATAGGAAGTTTCACTTTTGGCGGGGGCTACGCCATGATTCCCCTAATAGAAAGAGAAGTGGTGGAAAAAAAGCGTTGGGTTTCAGAGGAGGAAGTGGTTGACGTGTTTGCTGTAGCCCAATCCATGCCCGGCGCTATTGCAATAAACTCCTCCACATTTATAGGTTATAAGATTGCAGGTAAAAGGGGAGCAGTTGTTGCCACCTTAGGAGTTGTATTGCCATCATTTTTCATCATAGCTTTGATTGCTATTTTCTATTCGAAGTTTCAAGATGCAGCTGCTGTTAAGGCTGTGTTTTCGGGGATAAGGCCCGCCATAGTATCTCTCATTGCTGTAGCAGCAATAAGGATTTCGAAAACTTCAATTGTAGATTGGACAGGTTTAATACTTGCAATCTTGTCTTCTTTTTCAGTTGTGTTCTTTGATGTCCATGCCGCATTTGCAATTTTAGGCGGTGCTACTGCAGGCCTTGCAATATTCATTATGTTTCCAAAAAAGACAGAAAAGATTTTAAGCAACGGAGGCAATAAAAATTGATTTACTTACAGCTTCTCATATCCTTTTTGAAAATCGGACTTTTTAGCTTTGGCGGGGGCTATGCCATGATACCGCTTATACAAAGGGAAATCCAAAGTCACGGTTGGCTGTCTCCATCGGAGTTTGTGGATATAATCGCTATAGCTGAGATGACTCCAGGGCCCATTGCTGTAAATTCCGCAACTTTTGTGGGTTATAAGGCAGCGGGCATCCTTGGCAGTCTGGTGGCCACTTTTGGCGTAGCAATTCCCTCTCTTGTCCTGATCATGATTGTTTCGAAGTTCTTTTTAAAATTCCAAAATCATCCCGCGAATAAGATGGTGTTTTACGGAATAAGGCCCATCATCGTTGGCCTGATTTTTGCATCTGCAATTTTTGTCGCGCAAACTGCTTTAATAAAACAGGGAGCCTCAAATGGCAGTCTATTTACCAATTCGCTTTCTGTACTTGATTTAAAAAGTATCCTAATCTTTGTCCTTTCATTGATAGGTCTGGTCAGATTTAAGATACATCCAATTGTGATAATCCTGATTTCAAGTATTTTGGGACTCTTACTCACTTAAAGGCGAAAGCCCCAGGTCAAAAACCCGGGGCTTTTATCATTAGTCTCCTAACTAGCTATTAGCTTTTTTCTCTTCCCCAACACTCCACTTTGCCCAAACCGGGAATCTTATCAGGATTGAAAACCGGGTTTTTGCCCTCCTGCAGCTGTGATACATAGTCATCAAAGGTGGCATAGGCAATTGGGCCAAGCTTGGTTATGACTATTAAGTTTACAACTGCCATTATGCCCATAAATACGTCTGCTGTGTCCCATACAAGGCCAAAGCTTCCGATTGAGCCGAAGAACACCATGGCCAGTACCATGAGTCTGTATATGGTTAGAAACGTAGGATCTTCTTTTATGAATTCAATATTTGTCTCACCGTAGTAATAATTGCCAATGATTGAACTAAAGGCAAACAGGAAAACGCTTATTGCCACAAAAGTGCTGCCCCATGCTCCTACTTGGGATGTAACGGCAGCTTGGGTGATCTGTATGCCTTCTAAACCTGAGCTGGTTTCTAATACGCCGGATAGTAATATCATAAATGCGGTAGCGCTGCACACCAAAAGTGTATCCACATATACGCCAAGGGTCTGAATTAAGCCTTGCTTTGCTGGGTGGGAAGTATCGGCAGTTGCTGCAGCATTCGGCACGCTGCCCATACCGGCTTCATTGGAAAACAGGCCTCGCCTTACACCATTCATGATGGCGGCACCCATTGTTCCTCCCAAAACCTGCTGTAGTCCAAATGCATTGGCAATAATCATGCCAAACATCTTGGGCACCAGTGTTATATTTTTAATCATTATAAATAATGCCACACCTATATAAATGACCGCCATAACGGGAACTATTACTGAAGAAGCATTTGCGATTCTTCTTACACCGCCGAAAATGATATATCCTGCCACAAGGACAAGGATAATTGCCATATATAAAGGATTTATGCTAAATGCCGTTTTAAAGGCATTCGCTATGGTATTTGCTTGAACCGAATTGAAGGCTAAACCGAAGGTTACTGCGGTTAGTATAGAGAAGAATATTCCCAGGCCCCTGCTTCCGATAGCCTGTTCAATATAGTAAGCGGGACCGCCTCTGAAGGTGTCTCCGTCCCTTATTTTATAAATTTGAGCAAGGGAGCTTTCCACAAAACTGGTAGCACCGCCTATCAAGGCGATAACCCACATCCAAAATACCGCACCGGGCCCTCCTGCTGCAATTGCAATAGCAACACCTGCGATATTGCCCGTTCCAATACGTGAAGCAGCTGAAATACAAAAAGCCTGGAATGGGGTAATTCCCTTTCTGCCTTCTTCAGCTTCAACAGCTTCCGTAGTCAGTTGAATCATGTTGCCGATCAATCTAAATTGTCCAAACCTGAGCTTAACAGTGAAATACAGACCTAATCCTACCAGCATTGCTATCAAAATATAAGAATAAAGCCAGTCATTCAAGTTACTCACCAAGGTTTCTAGAAACATAGAAAAAGCCTCCTTTGCATTTCTTAATCTTTACATTACTAGAAACCATGACTCAATGCGTGTAGGTTCGCAAAGCAGCCGCATTCCCCCTTTCATGTATAATTTAATTCCATCCCTCCTTTGCCTTATAATTATTCTCAAAGATATATTAATTAAAATATGCTCAAGTCCAGTCTATAAGATAAGGACTTCATAATGCCGTATCCCGCTACAGAGTGGCCGTTTTCATCAAGAGGTGGACTAAATATTCCTATGCCCATTCTGCCCGACACAGCTGCCATAATGCCTCCGCCTACTCCGGATTTTGAAGGGACTCCTACCTCTGCCGCATATGCACCGCTGACATTGTACATGCCGCCGATTGTCATTATTGCAAGCAGGTTTCTGGACAATGTCTTCCTGTCGATTTTGCCGTATGATGGAAGTCCCTTGCAGCCATTTGCTAAAAATGCGCCTAGCTTTGCCAAATCACAGGCCGTAACTTCAATTGAGCATTGTTTAAAATAGTGGTCAAGGGCTTCTTCCGGATCACCTTCTAAAATTCCCCTGGCCTTCATTAAATGGGCAATGGCCTTGTTCTTTTCACCCGTTTCCTTTTCGGAAAGGTATACTTCCCTACTATAGTCTATGCTTGAATTGCCGGTTATGTTCCTTATTAACTCCAGGATTCGGCCGGCTTTATCACCTTTAATTTGGGCGGTCGTAGCTATCGCCCCAGCATTTATCATTGGATTTGCAGGCTTATCAATATAAGGTAAATCCAATTTGTATAAAGTGTTAAATGGATCTTCCGTGCCTTCCCTGCCCACCTTTTCAAAGACCTTTTCCCCGTTGTCCATGAGGGCTAGCATTAGAGCGATTACTTTTGATATGCTCTGGATCGTAAATTTAACATCACAATCTCCTGCTTTATAGGTATTCCCATCTATTTCTGCAATGCATATACCTAGGTGGTCGGGATTTGCTTTCGCCAGGGCAGGTATGTAACTGGCAACACGACCCTTTTTAGCAAGCTCCCGGTTTTCTTCAAGGACTTCCCCTAAAATCTTTTGCATAGAACCCACCTTCCATTTTAAAGCATCGTTTCACTTGTTTTTTTGTAATCTTTTGAATAGTGTCTTTGCATTTATATAATACCACTTTTCTGATTACAAGGCAAGCCATTTTCCTAAATGCTGTTATATCTTTCATAAACTTCCAATGCTCTGGTACGCTTTATTTTTTTGCTGCAAAGTGTTAAACTCATTGATGTACAGATAATTTATAAACATTAAGGTGGATTTTATGAAAGAACTATGGAAGCTTTTTGTTACTTTTAGCCGCATAGGAGCCTTGACCTTCGGCGGGGGTTATGCCATGCTGCCCATGATTCAAAGGGAAATTGTAGAGAAAAACCGGTGGGCAACTGAAGAAGAGGTCATGGATTATTATGCCATCGGCCAGTGCACACCGGGAATAATAGCCGTAAATACTGCAACCTTTATAGGTTTTAGGCAAAGGGGCATCCCCGGTGCCATAGCTGCCACCATGGGCATGGTGTTTCCTTCCCTGATAATAATCAGTATCATAGCAATGTCTTTTAAGGAATTCCAGGATATCGCCATCGTCAGACACGCCTTTGGAGGTATCAGGGTTGCGGTGGCCGCACTTATTGCAAATACAGTATTAAAGCTTTTGAGGGGCTCCGTCAAGGATCGGCTAGGAATCTTTATAGCTAGTCTGTCATTCATCTCCGTTGCCCTCTTTAAGCTTTCCCCGATTTTTGCAGTTGTAGCATCGGCTGCTTTAGGAATAATTTCTAAAACAGTAAGGAAGAGTGAAAATTGATTTATCTACAGTTATTTTTTGAATTCTTTAAGACGGGCCTATTTGCCATTGGTGGAGGTCTTGCCACACTTCCATTTCTCCAAAATATATCAGAAAAATACGGCTGGTTTTCATCCCGGGAGTTAGTCGATATGATTGCCGTATCCGAATCCACTCCAGGCCCTATAGGAATCAATATGGCAACTTATGCAGGATACAAGACTGCCAATTTGCCTGGGGCCATAATTGCGGTGATTGGGGAAGTTGCCCCTTCTATAATTATTATTGTATTAATCGCCCACTACTACATGAAATTCAACGAACACCCGAAAGTTGCGGCCGCATTCTACGGGGTTAGACCTGCCGTGGCAGGTCTTATCGGCGCTGCCGGTTTTGAGGTTGCAAAAGTTGCTCTGTTTAATATTAATAAATACTTATCTACTAAAAATGTATTAGATATTTTCGATGTAAAATCACTGTTGCTCTTCGCCTTCATCCTCATCTCATCAAATAAGTATAAAAAGCATCCCGTACTTTTTCTTTTAGCAGCTGCCGCAATAGGTATAATATTTAAATACTGATTGCAGTTTGACCTGGTTATACCCAACAATTCGCCCCCCTATATTCAATATGAGGTCATTTCAAAGGGCAAATTGTTTTATGAATCAGATAAAAAGTTTCGATGTGAATTTCAAGCTCTCGCTTTACAGAGGTACTTTGATATTAAGCCACTGTATGATGAATACAACTTTTATCTTAAGAAACGAATCTTAGAAGGAAGGATGCTCAATGGATAACGAAAAATCCTTCAACATCAATTAACCGACTTTGAAGAATTCGCAAAAATAATTGTTAGGGAAATATCATAATTGAGGAGGTCTATACTTGGACAGGTTTACTTTAAACTCTGAAGATGCCGTCTTGATGGTTGTCGATATTCAGGAACGTTTGGTGCCTGTAATGAAATACGGCAAGCAGGTTATCGAAAACAGCAATATTATAATCACTATAGCCAAAGACTTTGGAATTCCTATAATAGTTACGGAACAGTATCCTAAGGGCTTGGGGCCAACGGTCCCGGAATTGAGGAGCAATCTTGAAAGAAGTGTGACTTACGAAAAAATAAGCTTTACAGCCTTCACTGACGAAGTAGCCGCTGAGCTAGAAAAATTGGGGAGGAAAAAGGTAATTGTAGAAAAGCGGCCTATTCTCTATGCCTAATTCATCCTCTCTATTGTTATAATTTATCAAAAATACATATGCTTGCTCTGATTTTTAAAGCTTCAATCGCTACCAAAAAACTATAACAATTTCCTCACATTTTTTTCAAAATTATATTTTAAAATGTCTTAGTAGGCTAATCATAACACTTTGAGGGAAGGTGATGAAGTTTTGTCGAAATTATTAAAATTGAGCAAGCCCAGCTTAAAAAAGACCGGAATGTTGCTAGTGCTATTATTGCTTATTATGACCCTCTCATCCAGTATCGCTGTTGCTGCCGGTCCCCTGGGTGTTTCAACTCAATATCCGGGCATTTCGGCCCAACCGGGAAGCAGTGTTAGCTTTCCTCTCACTATTAGTGGAACCGGATTTGTAGACCTTGAGGTTGTTTCAATTCCTTCTGGATGGACTGCAATCATTTTTGGCGCCGGCAAAAAGATTCATCAGGTTTACGTCCCCTCAGATGATGTGGCAGCTGCTGAACTACGGGTGCAGATCCCCTCAGATGCAAAAAACGGCAGTTATGATATAGTGATTGAAGCATCTGGCAGCGGTGGCCGCGCAAGATTGCCCTTAAATATTAAAATTGACACCGATGCCAGCGGTGCAGACAAAATTGAGGTCCAGTATCCTGCCCTTTCCGGCCCTGATACGGCAACCTTCAGTTTTAGGGGAACCCTATACAACAACAGTGGTCGTGAGCGCTTTTACAGCCTCGGTGCTGCTGCACCCGATGGTTGGCAGGTTGCCTTTAAACCGGCTTATCAGAGTAACCAGATAACGAGCCTCAGCTTGGAAGCCGGCAAGTCCCAGGATTTAGATATATCGGTTAAACCACCTAGCGGTGTCAAAGCTGGAACATACACGATCACGGCGGCAGCTGCCTCCGGTAGTGAAATAACTAAAGTTGACCTGACGGTTGAAATTGCTGGCACCTATCGCATGGAACTTTCAACCCCCTCGGGGCGCTTAAACCTGAACACCACTGCAGGGAAACAGGGAGCCCTAACCCTTGAACTGGAAAACACGGGTAGTGCAGATTTGTTAGGCATAAATCTTTCCGCTTCAACTCCACCCGGATGGGCTGTGACTTTTGAGCCCGAAAAGGTTGAGCGCATAAAGGCCGGTGAAAAGCAGCAGATTACGGCTTTTATTACCCCCGACAGCAAGGCAATTGCCGGCGACTACATAGTGAACATCAGGGCTTCAGCCCCTGAGACCTCGGATAGCGCCGATATCCGTGTAACCGTCCAAACCTCCACACTATGGGGCATAGTAGGAGTAGCCATTATAGCAGGTGTTATATATTGGGTAGTAACAACCTTTCAAAAGTATGGGCGGCGATAACCATGAATGATGGAATAATTATCGAAACTCAAGGGTTGACAAAGGTTTACGGGTCGATAACCGCCGTAGACAACTTAAATCTTACAGTGAGAAAAGGCGAGATATTCGGCCTTTTAGGTCCAAACGGTGCGGGTAAAACCACTACCATTTTGATGCTGATGGGCCTTTCCGAGCCTACTTCAGGCAGCATTCGGGTAGCGGGACTCGACCCTGTGCGCCAAGCTCTTGGAGTTAAACACATAGTGGGATACATGCCCGACAACATAGGCTTCTACGGCGATTTGACAGGCAGGGAAAATCTCATTTATACTGCCCAATTAAACGGTATAGCTCCTGATGTTGCCAAGAGTAAAATAGACGAGCTTCTGACTAAAGTTGGTCTTCAGGAGGCTGCCGACAGGAGGGTTCGTGAGTACTCCAAGGGAATGCGTCAGCGACTTGGCATTGCCGATGTTCTTATAAAAGATCCGGAGATCATTTTTTTAGACGAACCCACCCTGGGCCTTGACCCGGAGGGAACTAAAGAATTGCTGAATTTAATTCTAGAACTTGGCAAAAGAGAGGGCAAGACCGTTCTCATCTCATCCCATCTTCTTCATCAAGTCCAGGCTATTTGTGATAGGGTTGGAATTTTCGTAAAGGGCAAGTTGGTCGCCATCGGCAGTGTCTCCGATTTGGCCAAAGAAATAGGGAGCGAAGTAATAGTAGAGCTGAAAACAAGCAATATGGAAGATTTCCCAACTCACGAAGTAAATGCCATGCCCGGCATAAGTTCTGTGCAAATGGAAAAAGATATGATAGTCATTAAAAGTGATGATCCGGAAATTGCCCCAAAACTCGTAAGAGAGCTTAATAGAATGAACATCGATATTTACCACGTAAGAAGTCGCAGCTCGGACTTGGACGACATTTACAGCCGCTATTTCCACGAAGGGGAGGCGAAGCTGAATGTCTAAACTAAATAAGCTTAAAGAAAAGTTTCAAAAACAACTAGCAGCTTTTAAGGCAGACTCAAACAGCCAGGGCAGCAGTAACAATTTGGCAACGGTGTTCTTCAAAGAGCTGTCCGACCAGCTTTCCAGCACCAGGTTTTTTATCCTTTTTTCCTTAATCACTCTTACAGGTATCGTTTCATTTTACTCTGCTGCCTCCAACATAAGAGGTACAACCGATGATGCCGTGGCAAGTTTTGTTTTAATCAGGCTCTTTACAACATCCGGCTCTTCCCTCCCGTCCTTTACCTGGTTTCTTTCCATACTGGGGCCATTAGTGGGGCTTTCCATGGGCTTCGATGCCATAAACGCCGAGCAAAACAGCGGAACGATGACAAGGCTCCTGGCCCAGCCTATATATAGGGACGATGTAATTAACGGTAAGTTTCTTGCGAGGCTTTTCGTGCTTGTATTGATAACTTTGGGTTTAGGCTTTTTTGTAGCCGGCATGGGCATTATAATCACAGGAGTCCCCCCTAGCGGTGAAGAAGTGCTAAGACTGCTCTTGTATCTCGGACTTAGCATAGTGTACATGGGATTTTGGCTGGCCTTGGCCATGCTCTTTTCCCTTGTCTTTCGCCACACAGCCACATCTGCACTCTGCTGTATCTCGTTATGGCTGTTTTTCTCAATCTTTGTCCCCATACTGGCAGGTATGGTAGCAGATGCCATTTTCCCTATAACCCAAAGTTCCGATACTATGACCCAGCTATACAATGTCAGGGTCTCACAGGCTTTAAGCAGGCTGTCTCCTTCAACACTTTACAGCGAGGCTTCGGTAACCCTGCTTTCACCTACCGTTAGAACTTTAGGCCCGGTGCTGTTGGAACAAACCTTTGGCGCAATTGCCGGTTTTCTGCCCTTGGGCCAAAGCCTACTTTTGATATGGCCTCACATTACTGGCCTTGTGGCGGGAACACTTTTTATCTTTGGAATAGCTTATACCATATTTTTGCGCCAGGAAATCAGGGCATAAGAATACTGCCGCGCCCTATCATACTAGCAGGCTCGAACAAAATAGGGACTTCGCGCTTATAAGGCTGTAGATTAGGATACCAAACAGAAAGAAAATCGGCTTAGGACATTTATCCCTAAGCCGATTATTGTTAACACCGGTGAAAACCAGCTTTTGTTTTCAAAGCAAAGCTGAAATACTTATCATCCTGTCTTATTTTTTCCGCCGCTTTTCAAAAAAGGCGTTCAGGCGTGCCTTTGTCGACTCTGAGTTTAGGCAGACGCTGGAGGATATTTCTTCAAGGAGGATGCCGTTTTCATCCCTGACATCCGATATATTGTTTATCATCCGCTTGACAAAAGCCAGGACCTGATAATCATTTTGTACTATTTTTTCAGCTATTTCATTTAGCTTTTCATCGATCTCTTCAGCAGAACATACGAGATTGACTAGGCCCCATTCATAGGCCTGCTTGGCGCTGATATGTTCGCCGGTCATGAAAAGCTGCTTTGCCCTATTGGGACCAACTAGATTTATCAGTCTAAAGGAGCCGCCCCAGCCCGGCATTACTCCCAAGCTGGCTTCCGGTTGGGCAAATACGGCATTCTCAGTTGCGACGATAAAATCACAGGCCATAGCCAGTTCCAGGCCGCCGCCCAAAGCGTAACTCTCAACCTTAGCAATTACCGGTATGGGGAGTTTCCTCAGTCTGAGGAACACATCATGGCCCTGCCGCACCCATTCCATGATGTTTTCGGGATTGAGCTCTTCCAGCGCGGCAATATTTGCTCCGACTATAAAGGATTTGGGCGATGCGCTCTGAACTATTACAAGCCTGGTATCGGGTATATTATCTTCGATTTGTGAAACGGCATTTCTCAGTTCCTTTAATACGTCCCAATCCAGGGTGCAGGGCCGCCTCTCATTCTCCTCACTGAAAGTCAAATAAGCCACTTTGTCTTCAAAACTGACACTAACTCTTGTTGCCAAATTAATCACGCTCCACTGATATTAAGCAAGATGCTTTTACTCAAAAAAATTCCTATCCATCACTTTTAGGTTTTCAGCGATAATTGGCTCAAATTCCATCTGTTCAAGAATGTCCCTTTGTAAATCTATGCCGGGTGCTATCTCCGTCAGGCACAAGCCTTCATTAGCTAGCTTAAATACGCACCTTTCGGTAATGTAGTAGACCTCCTGATTTATGCTCTTTGCGTAATTGCCGCTGAAGGTTATCTGGTCTACCTTATTTACAAGCTTTTTAATGCTGCCTTCTTTTACAATCTTGATTTCATTATTGCTGATATCTTGCTCTAAGCCCTTTGCCGTAAATGTACCGCAGAAGACCACCTTTTTAGCATTTTGCGATATGTTGATTGCTCCTCCGCAACCTGACAGGAGATTCCCGGTTTTGCTGGAATTCACATTACCTTCCTTGTCAATTTGGGCAAAGCCTAAGAAGCAGACATCCAGGCCACCGCCGTCATAGAAATTGAATTGCAGGGATTGGTCCACAACGGCTTCCGGGCAATAAGACACTCCAAAGATGACTCCTCCCATAGGCATTCCGCCAATAAGGCCTTGCTCTATTGTAAAGTTCAAATCAGATATATACCCGTCCTCAGCTGCAACGGCTGCGATTCCAGCCGGTATGCCAACACCTAAATTTATGATATCGCCTTTTTTTAATTCCTTGGCGGCACGCCGGGCGATAACCTTTCGGGAGGAAAGGGGCAATGGAGGTATCCGCTCAAAGGGAGCACGCACGTTCCCAGCAAGCATGGGGTCATACACCCTGTCACAGGTTATCTGCTGATCTGGGTCCTGAACGACATAGTCAACGTATATGCCGGGTATCGTAACGTCTTTGGGATTGATAGTGCCGTGTTCAGCAATGTACTTTACCTGGGCTATTACAATTCCACCGCAATTGTGGGCAGCTTGGGCGATTGATATTCCTTCAAGTATTGCAGCCTCTTCTTCGGAACTGATATTCCCTTTTGTATCAGCGGTGGTACCTCTCACTATAGCTACATCGATTTTGATGTTGGGATAGTAAAGCCATTCTTCTCCGTCAATTTCAATGACCTTCACCAAGTCTTCCTTGGCCGATTTATTCATTTTGCCACCTTCAATGCGCGGGTCTATGAAGGTGTGCAAACCGGTTTTTGTAATGACTCCCGGTTTTCCAGAAGCAATCGTCTGAAACATCTGTGAAATAACACCCTGGGGCAGGTTGTAGGCTTCGATTTTTTCTTCCAAGGCTAGCTGTGCCATCTTGGGAGCCATTCCCCAATGTCCTGCAATATCCCTTTTTACAAGACCCGGATATGCAAGGGCATCGGTACCGTAAGTATCTCTATCGCCTATACCGTTGGCATGCAGCAATGTCAAGTTTTTAGGGGATTTTTCCTTGCAGTACTTCTCACCTAATTTTTTCAATATAAAAGTTGGTTCACAAACGCCTCCGCCGGAGCCCTGAATGGCTACGGTGTCGTTATCCTTAATTTGCGCCAAGGCTTCTTCCACACTTACGATTTTAGCCAATAAATGCCACCTCCATTTTCAAATTTACAAGAACTTGAGAATATGCGTTCCCACTGTGCACAGCTCTCCATACTGATTGGTTATTTCGATTTTGGCATAGGTTTTGTGGTTTTCCCTGTCGATTTCGGTGCAGGTGTACTTTACAGTCACCGTATCCCCGATAAATATGGGCTTGATAAATCTAATCCTGTCATAGCCGTAGGAGACACAGGGTGATTTAGACATCTGGCAAAACTTAGTTGACGCTGTAGAAGAAAGGGCAATGGAGAGCACGCCATGGGCTATTCGCTTTTTGTAGGGTGTCTGCTTCATGTACTCTTCGTCAATGTGATTGGGTGAAAAGTCGCCGGTAATTCCCGCAAACAAGTACACATCCGATTCACTGACTGTTTTACTAAATGTAACGCTTTGGCCTATCTCAAAGGGAATATCAACCATCAAAGCCACCTCCAATCTAAAATTGTAAAGGTTCATATGCCTGCGATTAGGCATTGTAATTGATAAACTCTATACCCTTCATTTTGCAGAACAGCTCTAACACCTTGCCGTAGCTGCCGTATACTGTATGCAAATGATTGGAGTTCATTGTGCGGAAGAATTTATCGTAATCAATATCGGCTTTCACAAACTCGTGGGGAAAACACCAGGTGGTTTTTTTCAGTTCTTCTATGGGCCTTGATTCCAGTTCGGCTTCAAAGCAGCCCATCACATATTTGCCCTTGCTCCTAAAAAGCCTGGCAATGGTTACTTTCCCTTCTTTGGCAATCATTTGCAGTGACCCGCCCCCTGCTTTTCCAAAGACGTGGGGCATCAGTGTTGTAGAGTAATCATCTCCATTACTTGAGGGCTTTGAGAAAAATGGTGCAACGCTGCCGCAATTGGCCAAAATCAATTCTTTTTTATCTGCATCAAAATGCCTTATGTCAACCAAGTTACTTGGATTGTTTCCGCTGGCAATTGATAACAGCTTCATGGTCAATGCGCCATCACAATCGGCTTCACAAGCTGTAGGTATAACTTCCTTAGGACCTTCCGCGTCATAGTTATTGTTCAAAAGTGCTATTGGCAGGCACTGGAGCACGAAGTGGTCACTCATATCGGTCTGACACTTTATGCCCAGGAAGTTGTAATGATTTTCTTTGACAATGTCCTTTAAGGCCAAATAGCTCCTGATCTGAAGATCCAATGTTTCTTCGCTAAAAAGCTCACCGAAGTCTACCTTAAAGGCCTTGTTAATCCAATCTTTGTAGAACGCCACTTTTTCATCGGAATAAGTTTTTGACCTATACACGATTTCGTATTGGTCTTTGTGGTCAAATTCAACGCCGAACAGGCTCTGCCACTGAGAGGGGTCGGCAACGGTAGTGCCTATTCCTATGCTTCTGCCGCCCAACAGGCAGTAACTGCTTCTCGCAAGCTCATCCACCAGGTAGCAAGCGCTGACAAAAACATCGATTTCATCCAAATCTTTTGCATTATTGACATCAACCAAGAGCCTGTAGCACTCTTTTCCGGTCTGGTCCAACATGCCTGCAATAGCCAGCATTGTTACCAAACTTGAGCTGTCCTGGCGCTTGTTGCCTACAAGCAGTACGGGTTTATCCGTGCTGTAAGCCACTCTAAAGGCCAGGTTGGGTGTTGCCCAAATGGGCAGATGAATGATGACCGCTGAAATACCCCTGCTCCTGATTTCATCAGCTACTTTTTGTCCCTCTTCGATGTTAAAAACCGTTTCCGGCACGTAAAGTTCGTATCTGTCTTTTAATATGTCAAGTAATTTTTGTGATTCTTCTTTAACTATGTGTTCACGCTTTTTGTAAAACTCGAGCCTGGTATCACCCAGGGTGACAAAGGCCAGCTTCTTTTTGCTCATTCGACATCACCTTTCATTTAAACAAACAATTAATTAAAACAATTCGGGTCTTATCAACTTAGGTAATCCCAATGCAACATCCGGAACAAATACAACCAAGAATACCACAAATAGCGCTACGGCTATATAAGGTGCCGCCGCATAGAAGGATCTATCCACCGTCAGGTCTCCAATCTTGCTGGCGATTAGCAGGCACAGCCCGTATGGAGGAGTGATTAAGCCAACGGCAAGGGTAATGATGATTACTAGACCCAACTGAATTCCACTTATGCCAAGAGAAGTTGCTGTTGGCATGAGTGCCGGCACAAAGAGAATGATTGCGGGAATAGCGTCCATAAATGTCCCTATGAAGATGTAAAATAGTACTACAATTGCCATGAAGCTAAATCTACTGTCAAAAGTAGCGCTGAAAAACTCTCCCACGTGCTGGTTAAAGTTATAGTAGCTTAAAAGCTGTCCTAAGGCATTTGCAGTAGCCAACGCAAAGGTGGAAACTGCACTGGTCCTCACCGTATCTTCCAAAAGGGCCTTAAAATCCTTTAATTTTAAAGATCTATATGCGAAAAAGCCCAGTAGCATTGCATAGATGCAAGCAACACTTGCTGCTTCAGTGGCAGTCATGAAACCAAGATTTATACCACCTATGATAATTAAGGGAGTAAAGAGTGCAGGTACATTAACTACTGTTAGCTTCAAAAGCTGTTTTAAGGTTGTGCCGGTATGTCTAGGATAATCGTGCTTTACGGCGTGGTAATATACTACCCCCATCATTCCTAAGCCTATGAGAATGCCTGGGACTATTCCGGAAAGAAACATGGCTCCTACTGATACTCCTGCTACGCTGCTGTAAACTACCATGGTCACGCTAGGAGGTATAATGGTTGCCAGGGTAGAAGTTGCAGCTGTCACTCCTACGGCCGTCTCCTTGTCATAGCCTTCTCTTATCATTGCAGGTATGACTACCTTACCTAGACCTGCCGTATCCGCCTGAGCTGAGCCGGAAAGTCCTGCAAAAAGCATGGAGTCTAACACGTTAGCATATGCTAAGCCGCCTCTTACTCTGCCCACAATGGCAACGGCAAAATCTACTATTCTTTCAGAAATACCGGATTGATTCATGACATTGGCTGCAAATATGAACAAAGGAACCGCCAGTAGCGTAAATGAATTTAAACCGCTGAACATCCTTTGAACTGTAGTAATCAGGGACATCCCCGGCAAGAGCCAAATGCCAAGCATGGCCGTGCAGCCTAAAACGTAGGCAATTGGCACGCCTATTATCAAGAGCACTATAAAGGTCATAACTAAGGTAATTAGTATCATCATAAATCTCACACCCTCCTATGCTGAATCCTGGCTTATTTCACCTTTTGTGGGCACACCAAATTTCAGCAAGCTGTATATTTGCTCTAGATTATATAAAGCTGCAGTAAAACCGTATATGGGAATACAAAGCCAAGCCCAGCCCAAACTGACAGATGGTAAAGAACTGAATTTCCAGGTCCTAAACTTTAAAAAGAGCATTACGCCAAAATATGCTACTATGCAATTAAAGACAAGCAATATTAGCTGTACTACCAATTTATTTATTAATTTGCCTTTCTCCGACAACCTCTCGGTGAAAGCGGTAAATCTGAAATGTTCATCTGATCTTATGCAGATGGATGAACCTATAAATGCCATCCAAATAAAAGCGTAGTTGGCAATCTCTTCCGTGTATGCAGAATTAAAACCTACAGCGCGTGCTGTAACTTGAATTGTAGTCATTGCAAAGAACAGAACGAAACATGCGTTCCCTACGTATACTAGTATTCTTTCTAATTTACTTAATGCCTCTTTCATCTAAACTCCCTCCTTTTGAAGGATTTTCTGCTAATGAACTCAATACAAGGTCTAATCTCGTAAATCTTTATAGTCACTTTCACTGGAGAGACGCTTGGCTAAATACCACAAATTAATTGTGCAGGTGCGGCATAAGCCGCACCGCATTAACTTTCTTAATTTAGTTATCTCTTAATTCACTGATTTTTTCTAATAGGTCGCTGACTCCTAGTTTTTCAGCTGCCTTTTCCCTTACTTCCTGGGTTTTGTCAATGAATAGGTGCATTTCCGTTTCATTGAATTTTACACCGGCTTCTTCCAATTTGACTTTAGCTTCTTCTATCAGGTTTCTGTCAAATACCCACTGATGCTCACAGCTTGCTTTAGCTGCCTCGTCGATCCAGGCTTTTTGTTCATCTGTCAGAGAGTTGTATTTTGCCTTGCTCATCAAGAAGTATCTTGTGGCTATGTCATGGTTGGTCAGCGAAATATATGGCCCTACTTCATAGAACTTCATTTGCAGTATGCTGCCGAAGTCGTTTTCTGCTGCATCGATGACATTGTTCTGCAAACCTGAATACAGTTCATTGTAGGCTAAAATTGCCGGCTGAGCTCCTAGGGCTGACCATATGCTCTGAATGGTTTCACTGTTGTGTACGCGGATTTTTACGCCTTTTAAGTCATCCGGAGTTGTGATGGGTTTTTTACCAAAGTATTGCCTTACACCACACATCCAGTAACCTAAGGGTTTAAAGTCTGTGCCGGCTTCAATTTTATCTAGAATGGTTTGACCTACTTCTCCAGTGACAACCCTTTCCCAATGTTCTACATCTTCGTATAAGTAAGGAATTGAGAACAAATCTGCTTCAGGGACGATTGCAGCAACAAAGTTGGGAGCTGATACGATTACGTCAACAGTACCAGTTGCCATTTTTTCAACAAGTTCGTTTTCATTGCCACCCAGCTGACCGCTGTGATGGATTTCAACAGTCATTGATCCACCGGATAATTCTTCCAGCTTTTCCTTAAAAGCTACCATGCCTGCATGGAAAGAACTATCTTCAGGATTGACGTGGGCTGCAATTAGCTTTACAGGCTGGGCTTCTTGTGAACCTCCTCCAGAGCCGCCTGTGCCACCAGAACCACATCCTGCAAGTAATGCAACAACCAATGTGGCTGCCAGTAGTACTTTTAAGACTTTTTTCATTTTTAAAACTCCCCCTATGTTTTTTTTATTGCAAATCCTTAAGGATTTGGCAATCAAATTAATGATAGATTTTAATAGCTAGGTATAATAGAAAATTATAGAAATCGATTTCTATTAGGATAAATTAAAAAAGCCAATTGAAAAAAGTGTATGATATTCTGTCTATAATTTTACTCTCGGTCGACCGGTGCTTTCCCTTTTTTCTAAATATGTGTATTTGCTAAAATTATATTGCTTTATCCTCTGTTCCCCTTCTACAATTTTTTGTAGTATCTCCATGGCCAGTCTGCCTACATTATATTTTTCAAATCTGACAGTGGTCAATCTTGGTTTAACCAAATTTGATAAAAACAAATCGTCAAAACCCACCACCGAATAGTCTTCAGGCACTCTGTATCCATGGCTCTCCAATTCGGCTATGCATCCCAGTGCCATAATGTCGTTAATACAGATGATTCCCGTTACTTCCGGAGTTCTCTGAAGCAAATCCCTTGTCAATTGGGAAGCAATGTTACATTCATAAATGGTGTCCATGTAATTTGGGGCATATTCTTCAGATGCAATATAGATATAATCCTGATTTATGGCTATTCCCGCCTCGATTAAGGCTCTCTTATACCCTTCAACCTTCCCAATTCTCAAAGGGTTGGTTAAGGGCGGAGTTAAAATGGCAATATTTTCGTGGCCTAAATCTATCAAATGCTTTGCAGCCATGTAGCCTTCTTTTTCCTTGTCAAAGTAAATGCAGCAAACTCCTGAATTATCCACTCGCTCTGCGCAAACAGATACCACAACTCCGCCATGTTCAATGAACTCTTGTATGCCTTCTGTATAAAGATCGGTGAAAATAGTAATGATGCCTATGCTTAGATTTTCCATTAGATATTGAAAATACTTTTTTTCCCTGTCCTTGTTCCCTTCACAGCTGCATATAAACAATGTATAATCATTTTTTAATGCTACATCTTCGATTCCTCTAACAACAGAAGGATAAAAGGGATTAGATATTGACGGCAATACGATTCCAACGTTTTTGCTGTTTTTTGTCTTCAGATTCCTGGCCAATATGTTAGGATAGTAATTCATTTCTTTTGCAGCTTTTAAGACTTTTTTTCTCATTTCAGGGCTGACAGGATAATCACTGTTGCTCAAAACTCGTGAAACAGTGCTCGGTGAAGCATTGATTTTTTTTGCAATGTCATAAATGGTTACTCGCTTTGATTTTCTCATTATAATCACATCTTCACAATAATCGCAATTTGGTTTAAAAATCGAATAGAAATCGATTGAGCAACCGATTTCTATATTTCATACTATTATATATTCGAGGCATTTTTAGAAAATCCTCTTTTTGTACAAAATTATTTTCTGGAAATATTTACAAGATTGATAATGATGATTTTTCGCCAGGTTGAATTTTCGAAGTAAACTTTTATCGGCGGTATGAATAAAATACTATTAAAGTATAAAGAGGAGGATGGTGCTATGATAATATACATCGTTCAGCCCGGCGACACCCTCAGCGTTATAGCCAATAGGTTTAATGTTACAATTCAGGACATAATTGAAAACAATTGGGTAGGAACCGATATGATGATTGTTCCGGGCCAGATCCTGTTTATTCCCCGAGATCGTCATCACAAGTACGACTCAATGGATTCTGCAGATCCTTTATCAATGCTGCAACCGTACATCAAGCAGCAGGTGCTTTATGTGGTGCAGCGGGGTGACACTTTGGCAGCTATTGCCCGCAGGTTTGACAGCACAGTGGAGGCCATAGCTGAGGCCAATCGATTTGATGGAGCAAATGTCCCCATATTTCCGGGTCAAATCCTCAGGGTTCCCATTATCGGATTCAGATAATTAAAAGCCCCCTGATCTTTTAGCAAAAAATCAGGGGGTTTCTTGTTGAAAGCTCAGGATACTATAAGTTGCTATCTTAGCACCGCTCCAGTTGATGCTGACGTTACAAGGCGTGCATATCGGGAAAGATAGCCGCTTTTGACTTTAGGTTCAGGCTTTTGCCAATTGGCCCTTCGCCTTGACAATTCTTCCTCCGAAAGGAGCACGTCCAGCTTCCTGTTCTTTATGTCAATTCTTATTATATCACCATTTTGGATTAAGGCTATGGGACCCCCTTCCATGGCTTCGGGGGACACATGGCCTATCGAGGCACCCCGCGTTGCCCCGGAAAAGCGGCCATCGGTAATTAGGGCCACGTCCTTATCAAGACCCATGCCCGCTATAGAAGAGGTGGGGGAAAGCATTTCCCGCATGCCCGGCCCTCCCTTGGGACCTTCATAGCGGATGACCAAGACATCGCCTTTCTCAACCTTGCCGGAATAAATGGCTTCCGTGACCTCTTCTTCAGATTCAAAGACTTTGGCGGGGCCTTCGTGGTACAACATTTCCGGCGCTACCGCTGCTTCCTTAACTACCGCACCGTCGGGGGCCAGATTGCCCTTTAAGATGGCAAGGCCACCCGTTTCCCTGTAGGGATTGTCGATGGTATGAATTACCTCGGTGTTTTTGATACGGACATTTGCAATGTTTTCACCTACCGTCTTGCCCGTTACGGTAATCAGGTCAAGGTGCAACAAGTCTTTTCTGGAAAGCTCCTTCATGAGAGCGGGAATTCCTCCGGCCTCGTGAAGGTCCTCGACGTGGTGCTCGCCGCTGGGACTCATTTTGGCCAGGTAAGGAGTCCTGCTGCTTATTTCATCAAAGATGTCCAGCTCCAGCTTGATGCCGGCTTCATTGGCAATTGCCGGCAGGTGCAGCACCGTATTGGTGGAGCCTGCCATGCCCATATCCACGGTTATGGCATTTTCAAAAGCTTCCCTCGTCATGATATCTCGAGGCTTAATGCCGCGCCTTACCATCTCCATGACCTGCATGCCGGCTTTCTTGGCCAGTGCTATACGGGCACCGCTTGTTGCAGGTATGGTGCCGTTGCCCGGAAGGCCCATGCCTAAGACCTCGGTCAGGCAGTTCATGGAGTTTGCAGTGAAAATACCGGAACACGAGCCGCATCCGGGACATGCAGCCTGTTCTATTTCTTCAAGCTCCTCGGCAGTTAGCTTGCCGGATGAAAAAGCCGAAACTGCTTCAAAACAGGTGTTTAAATCGATGTCCCTGCCCTTGTGTCTGCCCGCGTACATGGGGCCGCCACTTACCACTACCGCAGGTATGTTAAGCCTGGCTGCCGCCATCAGCATGGCAGGCACTATCTTGTCACAGTTGGGGATCAGCACCAGGCCGTCAAAGCCGTGAGCTACCGCTACCGCTTCTATGGAATCGGCTATAAGCTCCCTGCTCGCCAGGGAATACTTCATGCCGATGTGGCCCATTACGATGCCGTCGCAGACGCCAATCGCCGGGAACTCCATGGGCGTGCCCCCCGCCATGGCCACACCTATTTTGGCTGCCTGGGCTATGGTGTCCAGGTGAAAGTGGCCGGGGACTATTTCATTCTGGGAATTTACTATGCCGATAAGGGGTCTGTCCAGTTCTTCTTTTGTGTACCCCATAGCGTAAAAAAGGGATCTGTGGGGTGCTCTCATGATACCTTTTTTAACTCTGTCACTTATCATTCGCTTTCCTCCTCAACCGGTGTTCTGTCCGGGTCCGGCGCATCGTATATGCTCTCCCTGCCTCGCTCCAGGGCTATGGCCCCCGTCCTCACTATCTCGATGATACCGTAGATCTTCATTATATTTAAAAATGCCTTGACTTTGCTGGCATCTCCCGTAAGCTCAATTATTACGGACCCGGGTTCGATGTCTATGATATTGCCTCGAAATGTTTCTACAATTTGAAAAATCTCCGTTCGGTTCTTATCCTGTGTCCGGACTTTGATAAGGGCCAGTTCCCGCTGCACCGAAGCTTTTACGTCAAGTTCCACAACTTTTATCACATCTACTAATTTTTCCACCTGGCTTTTTATTTGGGCAAGCTCCCGCTCATCGCCTTCAGCTACAATGGTGATGCGGGATATCTTGGGGTCTTCCGTTTCTTCGCCGGTAAAGCTCTTGATATTAAAACCCCTCCTGGTAAATAGCCCCGAAATACGGGTAACCACACCGTATTCGTTGTGGACAAGTACCGAGAAAACAGCTCTGCGCACACTAACACCTTCCTTCTTTTGTGATTAAAAAGGAGCAAAGGGATCGCTCCTGCCATTATCGCCGTCAAAGCCGGGAAATTCGTAATCTTCAACAAGGCCGTCTTCAGCCTTGAGTATATATATATTTGCAACAAATTCACCGACTATAGTGCTGCCTTCTTCCGGATACAGCTTGGCTGCGGTTATGTTGACAATTCTATGATAACTTTCCCAATCCTTTAAAAATCCTATAATATCCTCAAACTCACCGGAAACCCTGATATTAATGGGCAGGATGTAATGGCTTTCCCTGTCCTCCAGCTCCTGGGGAGCAAAGGCATGCTGCCTTAGGCTGTGCTTTTCAATAAAGGCTTCTAAGTCTAGAAGCAACTTGTGAATGTCCTTTCCGTATGGTATGGCCTGCTGAACCTTTTCAAGCAATTTCATGTCGTCGTCTATTTTTGCCTCGAGGATTTCTACCCTGGACTCCATTTCTTCCAAGGTCCCTTCAATTCCCTGTTTTTCCTTGTACTCTTTCATCAGGGCATTGAGCTTGATGTACGTTGGATAAATAAGCCGGGCATATGCCAGGGAAACAAGAATAATGATGATACCTATAATAATAAACCTTTTTTCCCGATTATTCAATTGAATCATTTCACATCTCACCTTTTTCTTTTAAGAAAAATGTTAATTGGAATGTGAAAAGACCGTCGTCTCCCCGGCCAGCCTCACTTGTGATGTGGTCGAGATTTATGTTTAGAAAGTTTTCCGACTTGCCTAAGCTTGCCATAAAGTTCGCAACAACCCTATCAGAAGGTGCCCGTCCTCTAATGACAGCGTTTTTATCATTGCCAACATCAATATATACAATCTGAACGTTGTCAGGTGTAAGCTGTGCAATTTCGAGAAGTATCTCTGACATTATTGTCTTATGCTCTTCCAACTCCAAGTATAAACTGTACTTTTCGCTTATCTCCCTTTCGGTTGCCCTAAGCTCTTTTTCTCTTTCCAAAAGGGGTCTGAAGCTCTCATTGTAAAGCTCATTTATGTGGTCTATCGCAGTCCTTATCTCCTGGTACCTGCCTATGAAGCTTGCGGAAAGCAAAATTAAAAGGGCCACCACGGCCAGGGAAAGGCCCATTACAAGCGTTCTCTTGGGCTTTTTCCTTGCTGTTTTTATGTATTCATCGGGGAGGAGATTTATTTCATTCATCAATAGACCACTCCCCTCATTGCAAGCCCTACGGCATTGGATAAAAGATGCAGCTCTTCTCTGCCGAGCGTTGAAGTATCAAGGGTTGGATTTGTTAATTCGGGTTCTACTGTGCTAGTAGGAATGCCTGTTTCCTGACCGATAAAATCGCCAATTCCTTTCCACAAGGCGCCGCCTCCCGTCAATACCAGCTTAGCAACGGTCTGATTTCGATTTTGTGTATCGAAGAACTTTATAAACCTGTTTATGCCGTCCGTTAGTTCATTGAGGGAAGGCGCAAGAATTCGAAAGAGCTCTGCATGCTCTTGCTTATCCCTTAAAGATCTAAGTGAAAAGCTCTCCTGCCAAGAGGCAAGTTCCTCCCCTTGGATGCCGAAATAGTCAATTATGTTTCTCTGAATATCCTTTATGCCTACGGCAATAAGGCTGTCCGCATAAACGGAATCCTCTTTGATTATCACGAGTTTTGTGCTGACTGCCCCCAAATCCACAATGCTATAAGGCCGGCTGCTGTCGGAGCCTCCAAAAAATCTCTGCAGGGAAACAGGATAAATATCTATGGCAACGGGTTTTAGCCTGGCATCAGTCAACATGTCCAGGTATTCGGAAGCAGTTTGCTTTGATATCCCCGCTATTACAAGTCTCGTCCTGTTGTCATCGGTTTTCCCCAGCAGCCTGAAGTCTATCTTCATGTTTTCGTCATAAATGGGAATGTGATTTTTGGCCTCCCAATTTACGGCTTCTTTCAGCTCCTTTTCGGGCATGGGAGGCATGGTGATATAGCGGGTGACAATCCTCATATTGGACACAGCAGTTACAACTTTTCTCTCCTGGAACTTGTGTTTTGCAATAGTGTCAGTTAAAACCCTGACCAGTTCATCTTTATTGGATATGTTCCCGTCTGAAATAGCATCTGTGGGGGTTTTGACAATGGCCCGGTTTTCAAGTTTCCAGTTTTGCCTGTATCGTTTCAGATGGACAATTTTTATATGGGAAGAACCTATGTCAAGCCCAAGAATGGAATTGTTATTGCCCCAGAACAATTTTTGCCCCCCTTACAACAATAATATTATTTTTCCTTTATCTGAATTGTTGTATATGAAAACTAAGTTGATGTTTATTCATTTTCATAGGTTAAAGCCACAAGTTCAACTTTTGTTTCAAACTCTCCCAGTGCAATTCCAGGTGCATTATCGGGAAGCCTGTTTTCCAGATTGGCCAGTGGCCAGATATCAAGATTGCCTGAACCGGTAATATTCTTTGATACAATACAGCCATAGATGTCAGTATTTCCTTTAACATCAAAATTTCCCGCGGTGAAAAACACACATTTTAATGACTTTTGTCCCCCAATTATTACATCACCGTTTACTATAATAACCACTGCTCCGCCATCTTCACTGATAATATCGATATTTCCGCTCATATCAAGATTTCCGTTTATCACAAGGACCCCATGACCCGTGATATCTTTATTTCCACTAATACTTACATTGCTATCCACAAAAGTTGTCCCTGAAATTTTCGATGGTATATTGCCATAAGAATAATACTTGCCTTCTTTCTGTGCCTCCTGGAGGTAAGTATCTAATAATTCGTCCAGCTTCGGAAATACCATAGGCTCACGTGCCTCCACTCCACCGTGGATAAAATCATACTTGCCTTCCGGAGTAACTACACCATTAACTTGAATTGTACCTTTTATTTTGGAATTTCCTTTTAAAGTCAAGTTGCCCCTGCTCTTAACATTTCCTCTTATTGTAGCATTCCCAAACAGCTCTATATCACCTTCTGAATAAAGATCCCCGCCGATCTCAGAACTCCCACCTAATGTGCTTTTCCCTAAATTTGTAACATTACCGCTAACGTATGCATTTCCATTAAGAGTCATATCCGTGTTACAATACATATCTCCATGAATATCTGCATTTCCACTGTAAGTAATGGCTGTTTCGCTGTTAATTGATACCAGGTTATCATAGATTTTGGTATGCACTTTGGTTATCTTGACATCAGCTTTGATTACGCACACCGCAGACCGGTATTTGCCCGCTGAAACAACTTCAAGTTCATTTCTCGGTTCGTAGCTGCCTTTTTTACTAAATTCCAACTTGTAGCTTCCGTCTTCAAATTCAATTTCCCGGCCCAAAAGGTCATTCCAATAATCATCGCTTTCCCAATCAGGGTGTTCTTCCAATGACACCAAGGCCTTTTGGAGGCCACACTCAGCTATGTACTGGGCTGATACGTAATCCTCCTGGTAGTATGCTATCATATTTTCTCGAAGGGACGCAGAAACTATCGTGGCACCAAGAACTGATATAACTGCCACTGTAAAGAGCAGCACTATCAAAACTAAACCCTGATTGGCTTTAATACAGCTCATAGTCTCCTTCCTTTCCGGTTTCAAGTTTCCTCTGTCTCCGGTGTTTTCATCACTGGTGGTGCTATCTTTGTAGATAGTTTGACTTCGTAAGAGTTGCTTTCTGCCGTCAACTCTATTATTACAATTGCACCGGAGCTGTCTTCTTCAAAGCGCAAATCAACTATATAATCTGCAACCGGCATTATGTCGCCGTTTTTTTTCATAATCAGTTGCTTTTCTTTATCATCGTGTTCATAAATAATTTTGCCTTGATATGATGTAATACTTATTTCTTGACGGGATAAGATCTCATATTCACTGGCCACCTTTAAGTCACGGGAGATCCATTCCAAGGCAATTCTTGCATTTTGCAGGACCTCCATTTGGTTTTCGGAAATCAACCAGGATTTCATTCCGGCAGAATAAAAACTGAATACCGCTGAAAGTACCATTACCATGATTCCCAGGGATACGATAAGTTCAATGAGTGTCATTCCCGAGCTTTCTTTAAATTTCCCCATAATCTATATCCCCTTTAACGGTGGAAAAACTTACTTC
>ERZ773359.164-NODE-164-length-88303-cov-14.477189_pt1 | contig 88303 bp, 89 predicted proteins | sample MGYA00374955_ERZ773359 | MGnify/ENA primary metagenome ERZ773359 (study PRJEB29098, sample SAMN04486028) | biogas fermenter metagenome | study: EMG produced TPA metagenomics assembly of the Biogas fermentation microbial communities from Germany - Plant 4 DNA1... | reverse complement strand
ATATTCCTGAATCTGTTTTCAGCGCCAGCGGTGCCGGTTCCAAGTGCGGCGAGCTCCTTTCCTTCCGCCGCGGGAATCTTGCCCAGGAAAGGGTATATCCGCCGGAAGAAGATGTCTCGCAGCAGGAGCCGCGGGTCGGAGTTTTTGTCTGCCATTGCGGGGCCAATATCGGAAGGGTAGTAGATGTTCCGGACACAGTGGAATATTGCAAAACCTTGCCGTACGTTGTCCATGCTCAGGAACAAATCTTTGCTTGTGCGACCAACTCCGCCAAAGAGATAACGGATACGATCAAAGAAAAAAGACTCAACCGCGTTGTTGTCGCTGCCTGCTCCCCCAGGACCCTCGAACCCTTATTCCGGGACACCCTGCGAGAGGCGGGAATTAACCAATATTACTTTGAAATGGCCAACATCAGGGAGCATGACTCCTGGGTCCACTCGAAAGAAAAGGAAAAAGCAACGGAAAAAGCCAAGGATATTATTCGTAAGTCGGTTGCCAGGGCCTGCGAGCTGGAACCTTTGCAGGAATTTGATCTCCCGGTCAACAAAAAAGCGCTGGTGGTGGGCGGAGGTATCGCGGGCATGACTACTGCCCTCTCTATAGCCAAGCAGGGACATGAAGTGTACCTGGTGGAAAAAGAGCCGGTTCTTGGCGGAATGGCGCGAAAAATTCATACCACCCTGGAAGGCTTGGACGTTCAGGCCTATTTGGCGGATCTTATTGACCAGGTTTACAAGCACCCCTTAATCCATGTCTATACTGATGCAAAAATACAGGAAGCTGTCGGTTACGTGGGGAATTTCACAACCACGGTGAAATCTCCAAGAGGTATTGCCAAGATAGAGCATGGTGCAACCGTCATTGCCATTGGTGCTGATCTATCCACTCCTACCGAATACCTCTACGGGGAAGACGACAGGGTCATGACCCACCTGGAGCTGGAGGAACAGATCGCCAAAGGCAACGAAAAAGTACTGGGTGCGGAAAGTATAGTCATGATTCAGTGCGTGGGCTGCAGGAACGAAGACAGAAACTACTGCAGCAGGGTATGCTGCAGCGAGTCGATCAAAAACGCCCTGACCTTAAAAGAGAAAAACCCGCAGATGGATATCTATATTCTCTTCCGGGATATGAGAACTTATGGATTTAAAGAAGATTATTACCGGGAAGCAGCCGACAAAGGCGTCCGCTTTATCCGCTACGAGCCGCAGGCACAACCCGAAGTGGAACCCGGCGAGTCGGATGACGGACGGAGCGTCTTAAAGGTTACGTTGCCGGATTATATTTTGGGCAAAAAGCTGGAAATAGATGCTGACATAATTGCTCTGGCGGCTGCTGTAATCCCCGCGGCAACAACTGAGGAAGTAGCCGGATTATTTAAAGTAACTTTGAGCCCCGACGGCTTCTTTAAAGAAGCCCACGTCAAATTACGCCCTGTAGAGTTCGGGACCGACGGCGTTTATCTCTGCGGAACCGCACATTATCCCAAGTTCATTTCCGAAACGATAAGCCAGGCTTATGGAGCTGCAGGCCGTGTTCTGACCCTCCTTTCCAACGATACGGTTACCGCCTCCGGCTCCGTCTGCGAAATCGATGCAAACAAATGTCTTTCCTGCGGGGCCTGTATATCAGCATGTATGTATGGTGCGATAAGCTTCCAAGAGACCCCACTTGGCAGAAAAGCTGTTGTTAATCCTGTTCTCTGCAAAGGAGACGGGCTCTGTAATACAAAATGTCCCACAAGTGCTATCCAACTTAAACATTTTACCGACAAAGGGCTCCTTAGCGAAATTGATGCAGCGGTTTCAGAGGAAGAGATCAAAAAACAACTTGATGTATTGGTTGGCGTCTAGAAAAACAAAGGAGGGTGAAAACAAATGAGTGCGAGTCTTACTTTTAAGCCCAAAATCCTGGGTTTTGTCTGCCACTGGTGAGCATACGGTGCTGCTGACCTGGCTGGAGTTTCCAGACTGCAATATGCAACTGATATTAGGCTAATCCGCGTCATGTGTACCGGAAGAGTAGACCCGTCACATATAACCAGAGCTTTTTCCAAAGGAACAGACGGGGTGTTTGTTGGCGGTTGCCGTTTAAATGAATGTAATTATATTACTCATGGAAATCACCATGCCCTGAATATGGTGCTGCTTTATAAAAAAATATTGGAGCACATCGGACTGAATCCCGAAAGGCTAAAGATCGAGTTTATGTCCGGCAGTGAAGGAAACGTCTATGTGGATACCGTCAACACTTTTGTGGAAAAGATAAAGGAGTTAGGACCGCTAGGCAAGAGCGAAGGATTGGACCAGGAAGTACTAAATCTAAAATTTAAGGCAATTACAGATCTGAACTTCTATCTTAGGCTGATGCAGAACGAAAGATTAAGAATACGCTTTGATACGAGGGAAGAATACGAAAAATTCTACGCCAGTGCGGAGCTGCAACGGTTATTTAAGGAATTAATAGCAGACAAATTGGCCATCAGCGAGATTATTTTGCTTTTACGGGAAAAACCCCTTACAATGGGAGAAATTTCTCAACTTTTAAACCTGACTCCATCTGAAACATCAAGACATCTTAATAGTATAGCGAAGCAAGGATTAGTCAGATACGGAGAAGGCAAGTGGAGCTATGCACTACTCGCCTAAGGCCTGTTATACCGTCCGCCGGTACAAGCACTGGAAAACGGTAAATTGGAAAAAAGGAGGTTGGTAGAGTAGTCATGGATATGGAAAGAGTTGACCAAATCATTGAAAAACATAATAGTGAACCCAGTTCCCTCATTCAAATACTACTGGATATACAAAGCGAAAACCGTTGGCTTCCTAAAGAAGCATTGGAAAGAATCAGCGAGAAATTACAAGTTCCCTTAACACGGATACAGCAGATAGCCACTTTTTACAAGGCCTTTAGCTTAGTGCCAAAAGGACGTCATGGAATTCACATTTGTATGGGTACTGCCTGCCACGTTCGCGGTGCACAGCGCGTTCTGGATACAGTAGAGGAATTGACGGGAATTAAACCCGGCGAGACGGATGCAGATCTGAAATTCAGCCTAGAAACCGTTAACTGCCTCGGCTGCTGTGCTTTAGGTCCGGTAATGGAGATCGACGGAGAAATCCACGGTAATATGACGCCGGCAGAAACAGCAGAGACGTTAAAAAAATACGAGTGAGGGAAGATTATGCCACGCATAGAATCGCCTGAGGAGTTAGTGAAAGTCAGAGAAGAAATATTATCGAGGAGAGACCCGAACAAGCCCTGCATTTCTATATGTGCCGGGTCCGGTTGCCTCGCTTCCGGTGCGGGTGAAGTCATAGAAGCTTTTAAGAAAGAGATCGAAGCCCAAGGACTGACAGCCGAGGTAGATACCAAAGGAACCGGATGTCCGGGGTTTTGTCAGCGGGGTCCTGTTGTAGTAATTTATCCTGAAGAGATATGCTATCTCGGGGTCAAACCTGAAGATGTTCCCGAAATTGTGTCTCAAACCATCAAAGAAAAAAAAGTTGTGGAACGGCTCCTTTATGAAGATCCGGCTACAGGAGAAAAAGCAACTTTAGAATCCGAGATCCCCTTCTATAAATATCAAGAACGAATCAACATTAGCACTAATATCAAGCTTGACCCCCAGAGCCTTGAGGACTACCTAGCTATAGGCGGTTACTCAGCTTTGGCTAAAAGTCTTTTTGAGATGACTCCTGAGTCGGTATTGGAGGAGGTCAAAAAATCCAATCTGAGAGGCAGAGGCGGCGCCGGCTTCCCTGCGGGGATTAAATGGGAAGGTTCCCGCAATGCCCCGGACCCCGTAAAGTATGTCCTCGTCAACGCGGATGAAGGAGACCCGGGTGCCTTTATGGACAGGGCGCTGTTAGAAGGCAACCCCCATTCCATCCTTGAGGGGTTGGCTATCGGAGCCTATGCAATCGGTGCCCACGAAGGTTATATCTATGTTCGGCAGGAATACCCCCTGGCCGTCAAAAACGTCAGTATAGCCATCAAGGAAGCAGAAGAGTACGGTTTTTTGGGTAAAAATATCCTTGGCTCAGGGTTTGATTTCGTTGTCAAAGTACACCAAGGTGCCGGTGCTTTTGTCTGCGGAGAATCCACTGCGCTCATGACCGCGCTGGAAGGACGTGCCGGAGAGCCCAGGCCAAAATATATCCGCTCCAATATCAAAGGCCTTTGGGAAAAACCCACGGTCTTGAACAACGTTGAGACCTGGGCCAATGTGCCTCTGATTATCAATAAAGGAGCGGACTGGTTCACTCAATTAGGTACTGAGGGAAGCAAAGGCACCAAGATTTTCTCCCTTGTGGGTAAAATCAACAATACCGGCCTTGTGGAAGTTCCCATGGGCATGACCCTAAGAGACATCATCTACAAAATAGGCGGAGGCATCCCGGGAGGTAAAAAATTCAAAGCAGTGCAGACCGGAGGGCCCTCCGGCGGATGTCTTCCGGAGGAACTCTTAGACTTGCCGGTTGGTTTTGATGAACTTACTAAGGCCGGCTCCATGATGGGTTCCGGCGGAATGATCGTCCTTGATGAAGATACCTGTATGGTTGATGTTGCCAGATACTTTTTGAATTTCCTTACCGATGAATCCTGCGGCAAATGTGTACCCTGCCGTGAGGGCATCAGGCAGATGCTGAAAATTCTCACCAATATTACCCAGGGAAAAGGCAAAGAAGGCGATATCGAACTATTGGAAGAATTAGCCGAGGTAACTCAAGTAGCTGCGCTCTGTGCTCTGGGTAAAAGTGCCCCGAACCCGGTTCTCAGCACCTTAAAATACTTTAGAGAGGAATATGAGGCGCACATTAAAGAAAAAAGATGCCCGGCCTTTTCCTGCAAAGAGCTAATTGCATTCTATATTGATCCGGATAAATGCGGGGCTTGTACAGCCTGCTCCAGAAAATGCCCTTCAGAAGCGATCATAGGCGGCAAGAACAAGATTCATATCATCGACCAGGAGAAATGCACAAAATGCGGAACCTGCTTTGAAGTTTGCCCCCCTCGCTTTGCCGCAGTAAAGAAAATCTCCGGCGAGCCTGTTCCGCCTCCTATCCCTGAAGAAGCGAGAACTATAACCAGAGGGGGTAAAAGCTAATGAGCGAAATCCTTTTAGAGATTGACGGCCGACAAGTTGAAGCAAGCCCGGATATGACCGTTTTGCAGGCAGCCCAGAAGCTGGGGATAAAAATTCCTACCCTCTGCCATCACGAAAAACTCGAGCCTTACGGCGCTTGTCGCCTGTGTATGGTGGAAGTGGAAAGCCGCGGCTCCACGAAACTCGTTGTATCCTGTGTCTACCCGGTAGAAAATAATTTAGTGGTAAGAACCAGATCTGAGAAAGTAGACAAAGTACGCAAAATGATCCTGGAGCTCTTGCTTGCTCATGCTCCGGATTCCAGGGATTTGCAACGTTATGCCCAGGAGTATGGCGCAGACAAAAACCGCTTTGAAAAAGAACCCTCATTTTGCATTCACTGCGGTCTTTGCGTAAGGTACTGTGCCGAAGTAAAGAAAAAGCACGCCATTGGATTTATTGATCGGGGAACACACCGGGAAATAAATTTCATTCAGGAGATAGCCTCGAAAGAGTGCTGGAACTGTAAGGAATGTTTCCCCCTTTGCCCGACAGAAGCTCTACAGGCAGCTTACGTTCTTTCCGGAGCACTGGTATCTTCTCTGCCCATTTTTAAGTAAGAAAAAAACAGTTGAAGGAAGAGAGTGTCAGGCAAGTCAGTTTATCCTGCCTGACACTCTCTTTTTATCAGGGAAAACGGGATAAACTAAACTAACATAGAGGGAAAAAGGAAAGAGTGCCGGGTAAGTCAATTATCTTCCTGACACTCTTTCTTTTTCTTTTCTTCTGCCCATCAAATCCCTTGATGAGCTTTCCAAATTATTTTCTCCCTCTCTGCTTCTCTTTCTCCCCATTCATAAATTCTACAGGATTTTCACTTCCAAGAAAGAGAATTTCTAAGCCTTTTTGGATAATTGAACTCGCTCAACAGTTTCAATAAGCTCATTCAAGCCATGTTTATCCGCCAAAGCTTTGACGGCAATCTCAATAGTTTCGAGTTCTTCGCCCTCTTCTACTTCCTCTTCTCTTTCTTCGTAAATCAAAACGTCATTTAGGCATACATCAACACACCTGGGCTTTTCAAGGGGCGGATCGCTTTCACACATATCACACTTTAAGGGTAAACCAGAATCAGGCTCTACGAATCTATTCCTGGTTGGACAGGAAGCCCTGCAAAAATCGCACTCGCGGTATTCCTTTCCATCAATTACATAAGATTCTCTCCCCGCACAACCTGCTTTAGTATACTCGCCGGCAAAAATTGGGAAGAATATGTCGTCCAACCGGTAAGTTACTATTTTAATACGAGACCTTGCAGGATTAACGATGCTGTATTTCGGAGTGGCGTGAAAACCGGAGCAGGCCACCTCACATGCCCGGCAACCATTGCACCTGTCCGCATCAACCGTGATTGTCTTAACTATTTTTTTCTTCTTGGCCATCTTTTAAGATCCCTCTCTTTATCAAGTCTTCAGCCACATAATCTAAATCTAATTCATGCAATCTTTCTTTCGTCGGAATACCGTCATAATTCCAGCCCTTGTATTTGTAGTACGTGCTTAAAAGTTCTTCTTCAAGTTCGGGGAACCTGTGTCTCCAGTGGTCCTTAGGCGGCTTCTCATCTTTCCTGCTCACGCCTCTTCTGTTATTATAAGCCCGGTGCAAATTACGGTTCCTATTGACGATCTTTTTGAGCGAATCTTTGTCAAGGTCCATGCCGGTCGCAGCATTAATAAAGTGATGGTAATTATGCACGTGATAACCAGGCTTATAACAGAATGAACCCATACCTGCACATAAGCCAATGGCATCGTCAATATTGTGGAGCATTTCCATCCAGTCCACAATTTCGGAACACATTTGCGGAGTTGGATAGTACGGGTTGGAGCCTTCTCCCCGCGGATTCCAGCCCATGAAATACTCTTTAATTTTTTCATTGGGTGCCTGTATCCAATCCCTGACCCACAACTCTTTCAGCTCTTGTGTACCTTTGGCAGTCTGTGGGAAGTTCCCTTCCATTTGTGTAACACCTAACTTCTCGTTGGTAGTATACATCAGGAAGTATATTGGATCCAACATAGCCAATTTTACAGGCATTTGCTCATGTTTCTTAATTGTATTATGATCAAAGGCTTCGGCACCTTTGCCGATCCTGCGTGCCGCCCAATACATACCGTCGGCCAGGTAATCGCCAATTCCATCCCGGTGAGCAACTTTGTCAAGGAGCCACATGAATCTCCCCTCATTATCTTTTGGACACCCTTTAAAGTCCTCATCGGTAAAAATGCCGGCCTCATAGAGCTCTACACCAAAAGCTAAAACCTGTGGCGTTGAAAAAGAATCCACCCCATAGTTAAAAGCCTTGTGCAGGATTCTCCAGGTAAAGTCCATGTTCTCTGTTTGGGCTGCTAACAAATAGCTAAGCTTGGAGAAACACTTCATCATGTACCTTGGAACATCCTGGAAGGAAATTAATGTTCCACATTGCATCGGGCAGTTAAAACAGCTGATAAAGCGTTTTACTGCGCTCCAATGGCTCTTGGTCCATTTATCATATATTTCATCGGTCCAAAAATGTTTCCTCCGGACACGGGAATTTCCCCAGGAAAAGCCGGTAGTATGCCACTGCTCATCAACGTGTCTCATCGCCTGCGGCGATCCAACCCCTGAGTGGATAACCATTTCTATACCTTTAAGGGGGTTTTCATTCCTGTGCAGAATAAACTTTTTCAATTCTTCCAGGTGCTTCAAAAAGTCTTCGCCCCTGGCGATATTGATATCCTTTGTGCCGCGCACGGCAATCGCCTTGACGTTTTTGTCTCCCATAACGCCTCCGGCGCCAAGCCTGCTGGCACTCGATCTGGACTGCTCAATAGAAGCAAAAAAGACCCTGTTTTCACCGGCTAAACCGATAGCAGCAACCTGTGCGTCCGGCTCGTTCAATTCCTGCCTGATAAGCTCCTGGGTTTCAACCGCGCCTTTCCCCTTCAAATGAGTAGCATCACGTATCTCGACTTTATCGTTGTTTATCCATATATAGACCAGTTGAGGGGCTTTATTGCGCAAAATTAGTTTATCATATCCGGCAAATTTTAGTTCGGCCGCAAAAAACCCCCCCATCATTGGATACGCCAGCAAATTGGTTTGTGGAGAAATCGTTGTAACGATGGTACGATTAGCGCCCCAAGCAGGTGTACCGCATAAAAGCCCGGCACTGAATACCAGAAGGTTTTCGGGATCAAATGCTTTTACCTCCGGGGGGACCCTGTCCCAAAACAGCTTAACATCGGTACCTAGTCCACCCAAATGCGTTTCCATTAATTTCGGGTCAGTTTCCACTTTCTCAATGTTACCTGTGGCTAGATCAATTTCTAGGTAATAGCCTGTTTCTGCATATCTCATTGTTACACTGTGTCACTCCTTTACGCATTGTTATTTAGTTCTCCGGATATCTTTCAAAAATCTTAGGAATCATTCATCTTCCCGACCGTCGTTTACCTTACAGAGCCCTTAATGACAGCCCCTTGGTCAGATTGTTGTTTAAGCTTGTCCCCCAAACCTATCGGCCTAATAAAAGCTGAAAGGACGCTGTCTAGTTCCGATCAGGTCGCGAGAATCCGCTTTGGACGGAATAAACAAACACCTCCTTGGGATGACCGTGTTATTATATATATGAGGGGCCTTTTCTGATAAAGCCCGGAATGCTACCGCGAAGCAGGTGGACGGTTCCCTCGTCTCCTTCGTTTCGCTGCGGAAACGCCCTCGCCGTCTCCGCAGCTTCACTTATACATTAACTTCTAAAATTACTAATTTTCTCTAATTAACTACCTTCAGTTTTCTGTTGTTTTTGCAAAGTATCCAAATATTTTAATCTTGGAATAATTTCTTTATGAACATCGCAGAGAACAGATTTAGCTGCAGGGGTGCCGAGCAACTCAATTTTCTCATGCGGACAGCCTCCCTGACAGACAGTTCTGGATTCACATTCTCTACATTCATCCGGGAGGCCCATGTTATCAAGTCCATAATGATAATCTTTGCAATTCAATAAACTCATCGGATCCGGGTCAAATATGGTTCCCGTTTTAAAGGTATGGTTTCGCAGGCATGGACCGATTGATCCATCCGGATATACAGTAGCAATTCTTTTCCCGCAATTATAGGGCGAAGTCTCATAATCCCAGCCAGTAATTAGAGTATCCAGCAAAAAAGTGGTATGGACATAATAACCTTTAATAATATAACTTTCCAATAAATCGCATAACTCATGGTATTTTTTCAACAGGTGTTTCTTAAACTCTTCATCCGTTCCCCTATAAAGGTCCTTTTGGTATCTTAGGCGATAGCCATTTTCTATGCCAAATCTTGTAATATCAAGGACTCTCTCCAAGTTATAATCATCCAGCGTAGCTACAACTGTTTGATTGATAACATTTGATCTTTCACCTATTATTTTCATTCTTCTAGCCAGTTCTTCAATGCTGATATCCGCTATGTTCGTTGATATCCATTGGATATCTTCAAGGTCATCCCAATTAACGGAATCAACTAAATCGCCGTTGGTATAAAGAGAGCCTTGCATGCCGTCTGTATTTTTGTAAACAGCGTCCATGACCTTCTTAATTCGATCCGTTCTTAATAATGGCTCCCCGCCAAGAAAAGTAATATTGTTGACTTTAACATTATTAACTCTCCAGACTTCCGGAATCCACTCCAATAATCGCGAAAAGGTATTCTCATCCATTTCCATCTGATTGTTATCACCGATTTGATTAAAGGCATAACAATAGCTGCACCTTCTAGTGCAATTATACGAAAGGAATAAGATAAACCAGAAAAAAGGCAACTTCGCCCAGTAACCTTCTCCCTTCAGTCTTCCATCTTCCTTAGCATACATTCTTTTTAATTGTTTAGAATGTTCTGTTTCTCTTCTCAACGTTAGCCTCTCCTTTTTTTTTTTCCCCTTACCAACACCACCATTAAGATACAAAATTATAAGGTGCAATTTAAACGGTCTTGAGTTCGTCTTAGTCTTGGCTTCGGTTTATTAGAGTATATAATCATATTATTTGTCTTTAAATTGATTAAAAAACCAACCGTTTGTTTTGTATGGAGTAATAAAAAACCACCTCCCTCATACACTTGCCGTAATTTTGAATACTGCCGTGATAAAATGTTTTCCGCCAAGATTTTTGTATTAAGTACAGTTTCTCGAAATTCAGCTCTTATAATTTTATTTTATTATAATAAGCAGACTAAAGTCAAGTTCTATTTTAAATAAAGGCCTTTTTTAAGATTAAGTAGGAAATTTTCTTCCCTGTCCGGCATTTTGTTCCCACAAAGTAAAAGCTATCGTAAATGTTTCAAGCCATCTTTTTTAGAAACCTGTCAAGCTGTCACCCATCTTAGTTCCACCCAGCACTCCGTGCGAAACATAAAAAATATCGTTGAATGAAACATCCAGCAGTTCACATATCTTTTTGGCAACTTGAGGCGAAGGGCTTACTTTTCCCGTTAATATTCTGTCAGCATATGCTTCAGATATGTTAGCTGCACTTTTTAAACTGCCTTTTGTTATCCCTTTTTGTGATAAAAGTTCTTGCAATCTTTCCTTGTCGATTACTTTAATCATCATCTTAAACGCCACCTTCTGCAATATTATCAGCATACCAATATATTAGCATACCTTGAGGACACATACAAGCTCTTTCTTTTGCCGGCTTTTTTCGATAAAATTCGCCTCCCATCTCTATTTATGAAAAATGCCATTTTATATCTCCTTTCTAGTCTATTAATCATATCTATCATCTAGTAAATAGTAAAATTTCTTTGGTTTATTGACAACACCAATCAACAAGATTATGATGACTATATCATGCTCTATATTATACTAAACATATATGAATAATATTATTTCGCTAATTTGACCCGCGAGGAAGTTATGCCATGTCAAAAATCCACAAGAGCCTGACCGATCTGATCGGAAGAACCCCGCTTCTGGAACTGACAAACTATGAAAAGAGGCACGGGCTGAAGGCCGCGATCATTGCGAAGCTTGAATACTACAACCCGGCCGGAAGCGTAAAAGACAGGATCGCAAAGTCGATGATCGAGGACGCCGAGGCAAAGGGGCTTTTAAAGCCGGACTCGGTTATAATTGAACCCACCAGCGGCAACACTGGCATAGGACTCGCTGCCGTCGCCGCAGCTCGCGGTTATCGCGTCATCCTCACTATGCCGGAAACAATGAGCATCGAACGCCGGAATCTCTTAAAAGCCTACGGTGCTGAACTTGTTCTGACGGAAGGGTCAAAAGGCATGAAGGGTGCGATCGCCAAGGCCGAAGAGCTCGCGAAGGAGATCCCGAACTCCTTCATACCAGGTCAGTTTGTAAATCCGGCGAACCCCGCCGTGCACAAAGCGACGACCGGGCCCGAAATCTGGGATGATACCGACGGGAAGGCAGACATCTTCGTCTCAGGCGTAGGGACCGGCGGTACCATCACCGGAGTAGGCGAATTTCTGAGATCCAAAAATCCGGACATAAAGATTGTCGCCGTCGAGCCGGCAAGTTCTCCGGTCCTTGCAAAAGGAACCCCCGGTTCCCATAAAATTCAGGGTATCGGCGCAGGCTTTGTGCCTCAGGTTCTAAACACAAGGATCTATGACGAAATCATTCCCGTTGAGAACGAGGACGCCTTTGCGACCGGCAGAGAGCTGGCAAAAACAGAAGGTCTGCTCGTAGGCATATCATCCGGTGCCGCGCTTTGGGCCGCGACCGAGATTGCGAAACGTCCGGAAAGCGCCGGTAAAAATATTATTGTAATCTTGCCTGATACCGGAGAGCGGTATCTTTCCACCCCGCTTTTTTTCGATTAAAGGTTGCTACAAGCCTGCGCGCCCTCCGGAGGAATACACTGTGGGGCAAAATTGTCCAGAGCTAATTAGAGAGCATACCACAAAATCTATTATAATTTAAAACGTGCAACAATTTGGTTTAATTCTTCGGCCATAGATGCCAGTTGACTTGTTGTCGCGGAAATTTCTTCAAGTACACCGGTCTGTTCCTGAGTAGAAGAAGATATCTCTTCCGCCAATGATAATTGTTCTTGTGCAGCCGCGGCCATTTGTTCAATTAACGATACCACGTGTCCAACAGCCCTGCGAATTTCAGCAAAATCCTTTTGGGCATTACCGGCTAATTCGGCTCCGTTTTGCACAATTCCGCTGCTCTCTGTCATTTTGTCAACAGCACTTCTCGTTTTGCCCTGAATATTTATAATTAGTTCTCTAATCTCGTCTGCAGCCCTTGAACTGCCTTCTGCAAGTTTACGTATCTCTTCCGCCACCACAGTAAAACCCCGTCCCTGTTCTCCTGCCCGTGCCGCTTCAATAGCTGCATTTAATGCCAACAAATTTGTTTGTTCCGCAATGCCGGTAATAGTTTGAATGATTGCGCCGATTTGTTCTGAGGCTTCAAATAGCTCGGCAATTACCTCTCCCACTTCTTTTGCGGAGTTACTAATCAGCTGCATGGCCCGTACTGCTTCTTCCACATCTGTAGCACCTTTTTCCGCTATCTCTGTGGTACTGAGCCCGTTTTGGAAAGCCTTATCGCTGGCACCGGCAATATTCTGCGCCTTTACAGTAACTTCATTTTCTACGATAGAAGAAATTCCCTCCATCGACGCGTTGCTTTCTTCTATTGCTGCGGAAAGTTCCTGCGATGCTGCAGCCACAGAGGTAGCTGATTCCATTACCTTCGATAAGATATCCTTTTGTCCTGCTACCATCGCATTAAAGCTTCGGGACAGCTGTCCGATTTCGTCTTTGCCTTTGGCCTCAATATGAGCGGTTAAGTCTCCCTTTTCAGCCTTTTTCATGGCTTGCATCAAGGCGATAATAGGATTGGCAATATATCCGGAGATTAAATTTACTATTACCAAACCAATTATGATAAAAATAACGGCAACTATTAAAATGCTATTGCGGATCTGCCTGGCCGGCGCCATATACTCGTCAACATCCATTGTAAATGCCAGGGCCCAGTTTCCCACAGGCCTGTATGCAGCAAACTTCTTTTTCCCTTCAAACGTATAAAAACTTTGTCCTTCAGCTCCCTGGCACATTAAACGAGCCATCTCAGCAAATTCTGGGTTTTCGTCCTCGGTAAAATTTGTCTTCAGAACATGCTCCCCGTTTGGATGAGATACCACTAAACCTTCGCGATCTATCATCCACGCATAACCGCTTTCCCCTACATGCACTTTCTGCACATGCTTCCCGATAGCCTGATTAAAATCCACGTTGGCTGCCAGAACACCTCTGACAGCTCCTCCTTCTGCCGTCAAAGGCACAGCAATAGTAAATATTGTATTTCCCGTTATTCTTGAGAAAAGAATTTCACTAACGGCAATCTGGCCTTTGCAGGCTTCTTTAAAATAATCCCTGTCGGATAAATCAACCCCTATGCTTGTTCCGCCACCGCTTGAAGCAATAACAAAACCTTTAACATTAGTAAATAACAGCGTTTCAATCAGCTGATATGCTTTTTCGGCATCATCCAACAACTGCGGGATACTGCCAAGATGCCCACTTTCTATGTAAGAACGCATCTCCGGCGTGCTGACAATAAAAGAGAGCAGTTGCTTTGTATCCTCAATACTGGTATTAATTATTTCCTGCAAATCTGCCACGTTATTTGTAAACTCTGTTTCTTTTTGTTCTTGTAAAGCCGCAGACGTTTTCAGATAAGCAAATACTCCGGTAAGTGCAACAGAAGCTATTAAAAGAACAACCATTGTCAAAAAAATTTTAACTCGAATCTTCACTTTTATTATTCCTCCTATTGCTTGGACTAAAGGAAAAAGGTGCTCTTCTTAGAATTTTTTCTCCACAAAATAGTTTAAATACTGTAATTATAATTATATTCTAATTCGACATAACTCTTTACTGTTCCTTCATAATTCTACATTGAGCCTTCATAATTTTACGTTTTCATACAAATAAATCATAATCTATCATTTTATTGCCAGTTGTAAAGTTCTGCCTATAATAAACCGGTCTTAAAGGCAGCAGCGGGTTCTTACTTATTTACCGGGAAATATGGTATAATATGTATGTTCAGATAATTAATGAAAGAATGGTGAAAAATGCAGAAGCCGCAAAAAATTTTCGAACGGGTTTTCCTGGTCGGAGGGCCGGAGATAACCGACGGGAGAGATTGTTGTGTTTACCTGGTAGACGGAGGAAATGAGCTTGCCCTGGTGGATACGGGGCTTGGTTTTTCATGCGGGGAAATTATGAAGAACATCCGAAACCTTGGACTGGACCCGTCCTTATTAAAATATGCGGTGGCCACTCACGGGCATATTGACCACATTGGCGGGCTTCATTATTTCCAGTCACAAGGAGTAAAAGTTGTCTCCCATGAACTGGAAAGGGGGGCTGTATCCGAAGGCAGGCCTGAGCTGACGGCAGCCTGGTTCTACCAAGTGAAGTACCTGCCTGTATCGATTGACATAGTGCTTCGCGGGGAGACGCCAGACCTTCCTGTGGGAGATCTGACTCTGCATTGTCCGCTAACACCCGGTCATACCCCCGGCGGGATCAGCCCGTACCTGGATATAGAAGGGACCAGGATTTTATTCGGGCAGGACATTCACGGTCCCTTTAACCCGTCCTGGGGCTCTAATATGGATGAATGGAAAACCTCAATGAAAAAACTTTTGGACTTGAAAGCAGACATTTTGTGTGAAGGACATTTCGGTATCTACAGACCGGCATCCAGGGTGCGGAGCTATATTGAAGCATATCTCAGCCAGTATTAGCGCGTGCTGTCCGCTTTCTTTTGCTAATTAAAAATTTCTTTACAAAAATTGATCGTTATGTTACTATTTTGCCGGGAAACAAGTTTAGAGGGAGTAACTGCCCGCCTTTTGCGGGATTCAAAGCCGTCAACCCGGATTTATCATCCCGGCTTTGAAGGTTTGTAAAAGCTCTGTGAGACTCTACAACTTTGGTTGTAGAGTCATTTTATTGTTAAGTTAAGTGATAGAAATTCCCGGTACAGTACAAAATAAACAGTATAAACAGGAGCGTGGAAAAATGCAGCCCTTCTTCCGGCAGACAATTGAAGAAGTAATGAGCGCTTTAAAAGTAACCGATCAAGGCCTCAGCAGCAAAGAGGCGGCAATTAGGCGGGAAAAATACGGGGCTAACGAATTATTGGAAACAGCGAAAAAAAGTGCTGTGCAAGTCTTTTTTGAGCAGTTCAAAGACTTATTGGTGCTGATCCTCCTGGCTGCAGCCGCCATTTCCGCGTTTTTGGGAAAATTCGAGAGCACCCTTGTAATAATAGCTGTCGTGCTGCTCAATGGAATCTTGGGCACCCTGCAGCATGTCAAGGCGGAACAATCCCTGCTTAGCCTCAAAAAACTTTCATCACCCACTGCTAAAGTTCTGCGCGACGGCAAAATGAGTCAAATCCCCTCAAGCGAGCTTGTGCCCGGCGATATCCTCTACCTGGAGGCCGGAGACTATGTAAGCGCAGACGCCCGCATCCTTGAAGCGCACAGCCTGCAGGTCAATGAAAGCTCTCTGACGGGTGAGTCGGTGAGCGTATTAAAGATCGCCGAACCCTGCCCCCAGGGAGTAGATGTGGCTCTAGCTGATATGAAAAATATGGTTTTTTCCGGCAGCTTTGTAACGTATGGACGGGCGGTGGCAGTAGTAACCCATACCGGGATGAATACTGAAATCGGCAAGGTTGCCCAGCTGCTGGATACGGCCAAGGATAAAAGAACGCCCCTGCAGGTAAGCCTTGATGAATTCGGCAAAAAACTGGCTATTATCGTGCTGGCCATTTGCGCGCTCGTCTTTGGCTTAACCCTTTATCGCGGTGTGGAACTGATTACAGCCTTTTTGTTTGCCGTTTCCCTGGCAGTAGCGGCAATTCCTGAAGCGCTCAGCTCCATTGTGACCATCGTGCTGGCTCTGGGAACACAAAAAATGGCCCAAAAAAATGCCATCGTGAGAAAACTGTACGCTGTGGAAGGCCTCGGCAGCGTTACCGTCATCTGTTCCGATAAAACCGGAACGCTGACCCAAAACAAGATGACGGTGGAAAAAGTATATGTTGATAGAACGGTTTTAGATTCTACGGCTTTGGATCCGGGTAAAACCTTGGAGAAAAAGCTGGTCCTAATGGCTTTGCTTTGTAATGATGCGGTTACAGCTGAGCAAAAGGAAATGGGCGATCCCACAGAAATAGCCCTTGTAAACCTCGGTGAGCTGTACGGCCTTGATGAACTGGAGGCCCGTAAAAAGCATCCCCGCGTCGGCGAAATTCCCTTTGATTCAGAGCGCAAACTGATGAGTACAGTCAACAGGATCAACGGTAAAACTTTTTTGCTCACCAAAGGAGCTGTGGACATGCTTCTTCCCAAGGCAAACCGGCTGGAGACATCCGCAGGCGTTGGGCCCTTGACAGATGAGTACTTAGCTGAAATTAAACGGGTAAACAACGATTTTTCGGCAAACGGGCTGCGCGTTTTAGCTTTTGGCTACAAAGAAGTTTCCGAAGAATATATCTGCCTTGAAGAGGAAACAGGTCTGACTTTTCTGGGGCTGATAGCAATGATGGACCCGCCCCGGCCGGAATCGGCCCCAGCCGTAGCAAACAGCATTCAGGCAGGTATCCTGCCTGTCATGATTACAGGAGATCACCCCGTTACTGCTGCCGCAATCGCACGGCAAATCGGCATCCTCACCGATGAACATACTATTATGAAGGGCTCCGAACTGGAGAAGTTAAGCGATGAAGAGCTTCGCGAGCGGGTTGCGGAGACTACTGTTTTTGCCCGAGTTTCTCCGGAGCATAAAATACGTATTGTCAAAGCATGGCAACAAAGGGGCGCTGTGGTTGCCATGACAGGAGACGGCGTTAACGACGCCCCTGCTCTGAAGCAGGCGGATATCGGCATAGCCATGGGGATCACGGGAACAGAAGTTGCCAAAGATGCAGCTTCAATTATTCTCACCGATGATAATTTTTCCACAATCGTGGAGGCAATTTCAACCGGGCGCAGCATCTATGCCAACATTAAAAACGCTGTCAAGTTCCTGCTGTCGGGCAATATGGCAGGTATTTTATCCGTCCTTTACGCTTCGCTCTTCGGCCTGCCCGTACCTTTCGCACCGGTACACCTCTTATTTATCAATTTAATTACCGACAGCCTGCCTGCTATTGCCATCGGACTGGAACCCCACAACAAGAACCTGATGCGGGAAAAGCCGCGCAATGTCAATGAGCCTATCTTAAATAAAACGTTTGCCGCGGCAATGTTTGTGGAGGGAGTGCTAATCGCCATCGGCACCATGACGGCATTTCATCTGGGGCTTGGCACCGGGGATGCCTTTCTGGCAAGCACTATGGCTTTTGCCACCCTCTCTCTCTCCCGGCTGATTCACGGTTTCAATTCACGCTCCAAAGAATCTATTTTTAAAATCGGCATCTTTTCCAATCTTTTTCTCTGGGCAGCTGTTTTGATCGGTTATCTGCTGCTGCGCACCGTTCTAACATACCCGCCTCTTAGGCATCTCTTTGAAGCAGCTCCCCTGACGACGGATCAACATATCGCCATCTTTGCCCTTTCCTTGATGCCGCTCTTTGTTATTCAACTTTACAAACTTCTCTTTGTAAAAGTTAAGGGTAAATAATAGTCACCTACTACGAAAAAACCCGGCATGCCGGGTTTTTTCGTCACATATTTACAATTATAATTCAATGATTTTTAATTTAACACCGTCGATGTTGTTCAAGTTCTCTTCCAAGGCCTTGATTTCGTCCTTCGCACCGGTAAGTTGCAGGATAATCAGGCCCCGGTCCGAACACGCATCTCCTGCTTCATGAAGCCCCAACCTCATTTTGATAATACAGCCGAATCTGGTTAAGACTTCTTGAAACTTTGGAGCTTGAGTGCTTCTCTGGTTCAGAGAAATAGCCATAATCGTAAAGCTGTTCATGCCAAATCCCTCTCCTACTATAGTTGGTTTTGCCGAAGATATCATTACTCTAGGCAATTATCCAACTATATATGCCTCGCTAATATGTCTTTCTGGCCACGTAATGGGTATGCAGGAGTTCATGGGCTTTATGGCTATTGGGCTCGCCAAGGTAGTCTTCGTATAGCTTCTTCACTTCAGGGTTATCATGGGACTTTCTAAGGGGCATATCCCGATCTTCTTCGTAGATGGCAGCGGCCCTGACCTCCCGCGGATCTCTTTCCATTCTGTCCTTGGCCTTAACAATAGGCTGCCCTCCACCGGTCACACAACCGCCTGGGCAGGCCATTACTTCGATAAAATGATATTCTTTTTCGCCGGATTTAACTTTCTCTAAAAGGGCTTTGGCATTTCCGGTTCCATGAGCAACGGCAGCGCGAACCACCATGTCTCCCAGCTGTATCTCCGCTTCCTTAACCCCTTCGATACCCCGGACAGCTTTAACCTCAATATCTTCCATCGGTTTCCCGGTAACGATCTCCGCTACGGTCCTGAGCGCTGCCTCCATCACGCCCCCGGTTGCTCCGAAAATAACACCTGCTCCGGTGGACTCGCCCAAGGGACGATCAAACTCTTCATCAGGCAATTTAGCAAAATCCAGGCCGGCTTCTTTGATCATCCTGGCCAGTTCCCGGGTAGTAAGGACCACATCCACATCAGGAAAACCGGTTGCACTCAGTTCAGGCCTTTGGGCCTCAAACTTCTTGGCTGTACACGGCATAATGGAGACGACAAATACTTTGGCCGGATCCAGGCCGTTCTTTTCAGCGTAGTAAGATTTTAATAACGCGCCCATCATCTCATGGGGTGATTTACAGGTAGAAAGATTATCAAGAAAGTCCGGATAAAACTGCTCACAAAACTTAATCCACCCCGGGCTGCAGGAGGTAATCAGCGGCAGCTTGCCACCGTTTTTGATCCGGCCGAGAAGCTCCGTTCCTTCTTCCATGATGGTTAAATCAGCGGTAAAATCCGTATCAAAGACCTTGTCAAATCCCAAGCGCCTCAACGCGGCAGCCATTTTGCCGGTAACGCGGGTACCCATCTCCATGCCGAATTCTTCGCCCAGGGCTACCCGGACAGCCGGAGCCGTCTGAACCACAACATGAAGATCAGGATTCTGCAAAGCAAGCCATACCTTGTCAATATCATCCTTTTCCTTAATGGCTCCGACAGGACATGCCTGGATGCACTGCCCGCAGTTGATGCAGGGAACATCATTAATGCTCATATCAAAAGCCGGTGCGACAATGGTACGGAATCCCCTCTCAACAGGCCCGATGGCGCTGACCCCCTGACTTGCGCAGACGGCAACGCAACGGCGGCACAAAACACATTTGTTCGCATCCCTGACGATGGAAGGAGAAAGTTCATCCCTGGCGTAATCAATTCTCTCCCCTTCATAACGGATATCCTTGATATGAAATCTTTCGGCGAGATCCTGAAGCTCACACTTTTGATTTCTTACACAGGTCAGGCATTTTCTGTCATGATTGGACAAGATCAGCTCAAGGTTTATCCTTCTGGCTTCCCTGACAACGGGAGTATTCGTATGCACAACCAAACCGTCTGAAACAGGATAAACGCAGGATGCCTGCAGGGCTCTCGCCCCCTCAACCTCGACCAGACAGATGCGGCAGGCACCGATCGCGTTAATTCCTTTTAAATAACACAGGGTGGGAATATCTATCCCGGCAATTCTGGCAGCATCAAGTATGGTACTGTCTTTCGGAACTTCAACCTGCACTCCGTCAATGATAACTTTAACCATATCCATTATCTCTCACTTCCTTTCTTCGCTAGCTACCGCTTTTCGATGGCCTTAAAACGGCATTTTTCCATACATGCTCCACATTTTATACATTTGTCCTGATCTATGGTGAAAGGCTGCTTCCGTTCCCCGCTGATGGCCCCCACCGGGCAAACCTTGGAACATAAAGTACAGCCGGTGCAGAGCTCTTTCACAATGGTATATTGCAGCAGTGCTTGACAAACCCCTGCAGGGCATTTTTTATCCCGGACGTGGGCAAGATATTCATCCCTAAAGTAACGGAGCGTGCTCAGCACGGGATTGGGAGCTGTTTGTCCAAGGCCGCACAATGCTGAAGCCTTAATGTTCTTGGCAAGGGTCTCCAAATTATCGATATCTTCCTCTTTTCCCTTACCCTGAATTATTCTTTCCAGAATCTCCAGCATTCTCTTTGTCCCTATGCGGCAGGGAGGACACTTTCCACAGGACTCGTCAACGGTAAAGTCCAGGAAAAACCGGGCTATATCCACCATACAGTTATCCTCATCAATAACGATCATACCGCCAGAACCCATCATGGAGCCTATTTCGGTGAGGGAATCATAATCGATGGGCATATCCAGATGTTCCGCGGGTATGCAGCCTCCTGACGGGCCTCCTGTTTGAGCAGCTTTAAACTTCTTGCCTCCGGGGATACCTCCGCCTATTTCATAAATAATCTCCCTCAGAGTCGTTCCCATGGCAATCTCCACGAGACCTGTATTATTGATCTTTCCGCCTAAGGCAAAGACCTTAGTTCCTTTGCTTTTTTCCGTGCCAATGGATGCAAACCATTCCGGCCCATTGAGAATAATCTGGGGAATGTTTGCATAGGTCTCCACGTTGTTGAGCAAAGTAGGCTTGCCAAAGACACCCTTCAAGGCAGGGAACGGCGGCCTCGGACGGGGCTCTCCCCGCTTACCTTCGATGGAAGACATCAGCGCGGTCTCTTCGCCGCAGACAAAAGCACCTGCACCCAGCCTTAGCTCAATATCAAAATTAAAGCCGGTACCAAAGATGTTTTTTCCTAATAAGCCAAGCTCCCTGGCCTGTTGGATAGCAATAGTAAGGCGTTTCACTGCAATGGGATACTCGGCGCGAATATAAATATATCCCTGATCGGCACCGATAGCATATCCGGCGATGGCCATGGCTTCAAGGACGCTGTGGGGATCGCCTTCCAGGATGCTTCTGTCCATAAACGCACCGGGATCCCCTTCGTCAGCATTGCAGCAAACGTACTTTTTGTCTCCCGGGGCATTATGGGCAAATTCCCATTTCCTGCCCGTGGGAAATCCTGCGCCCCCGCGTCCACGCAGGCCTGATTTTTTTACAACCTCAATTACCTCAAGGGGTGTCATTTCCGTCAGGGCTTTTCCCAGAGCGCGATAGCCGTCAAAGGCAATATATTCTTCAATTTTTTCGGGGTTAATAACTCCGCAGTTTCTCAGCGTAACCCTCTTTTGCTTTTTATAAAACTCCACCTCATCCAGAGACTTGACAACGTCCGCGCTGCTGATACTGTCGTGATAGAGAAGGCGCTTTACAAGCCTGCCCTTGAGGAGGTGCTCCGAAACGATCTCGGGAACATCTTCCTTTTTCACTCCGCTGTAAAAGGCACCTTCCGGATAGACAATAACAATAGGCCCTATTTCGCATAATCCAAAGCATCCGGTGGAAACAACTTTTATTTCATTCTCGAGCTGATTCTTTTTCAGCTCTTCTTTAAATGTCTCGATAACCTCGGCTGAACCGGAACAATGGCAGCCCGTTCCTTCACAGACTAAAACATGAGAACGATATAATTCCATAATTTAATCCCTCCTCACTAATCATTCTTCTTTTGCTGTCCGCCAATGGTGTACTCCGTGACCGGCTGACCATTAACGATGTGCTGCGCGACAATTCTGGCTACCTTATCGGGAGTCATATTCACGTACGTTACTTTTTCCTGACCGGGAAGATAAACTTCTACCATGGGCTCAAGCCGGCAGACCCCGATACATCCGGTCTGTGTTACCGTAACATCCTTAATATTCCTTTTCTTTATCTCTTCCAGAAAAGCCAGCAACACCGGTCTTGCTCCTGCAGCGATCCCGCATGTGGCCATACCCACCACAATCCGGGTACCGGCCCGGTCTTTTCTTAAATAGAGGGATTCCAAGGTTTTTTTTCTAATTTCCTCCAATTCCTGTAAGGATTTCATTCTACGCACCTCCGCTTATTTCATTAAGACCTTCAGAAAGATAAGAGCGTATCCAATCTAAAATATCCGGTTCCCCCAGAGAGACATGCGGCACTTCTTTGCGAATTAGGCGGGTATCAAAGTCAAACTTGCCCCTTGGGGTACTGTGTTCGTAAATAAAATCAACATCAGGATTGCAAACAATTAAAGAGATAATCGTATCAGCCATATTCCCTAAAGGCGGACGGTCAATATGGCTGAGAGGAAACCACACCTCAAGAATAGTGCCTTTTCCAAATTTTGAATTAATTCTCAAAGAGCCGCCGCAGGCTTCAGCAGCAGCGCTCAAAAGCGGCACGCCCAGCCCTACCTTGCGGGTAGCCCTTGTTGTATAAAAAGGATCAACAACCTTTTTTACGGTCTCCTCATCCATCCCTTTGCCATTATCTTCTACGATCACTATCAATTTGTCATTTAGCTCGTCTTCCTTCACTGCAATCCTGATCTCTTTTGCCATGGCGGCAATAGAATTCTGCACAATATCGAGAATATGCAGCGATAAATCTTCCATAAACTTAGTCTTTCCTGTATTTTTCAATAATGCCGGGAACGGCTTCAGGAGTTGTCCTTCCGTAAACATCGTCATTAATCAATAAAACAGGAGCAAGGCCGCATGCCCCCAAACAGCGGGTAGCCTCAAGGGTAAACCTGCCTTCTTCATCCGTCTCGCCTACCTGAATACCCAAGACCTCCACCAACTTGTCCTGAATCCGCTTTGCGCCTCTGACATAGCATGCTGTTCCCATGCAAACCGAAACTTTATATTTCCCTTTCGGTTTCAAGGTAAACTGGGAATAGAACGTAGCAATACCATAGATATCCATTAAAGGTATGCCGAGGGCTTCGGAGATATACTTTTGAACATCCAGGGTAAGAGCGCCAAAGATCCCTTGGGCTTCCTGCAAGACAGGCATTAAAGACCCTTTCGTCCCTTTGTAACGTTCAATTACTTCTTGAAGTTTTGCAAATTGCTCCTTGTTGTCCGTTCCGGCGGAACAAGTTGAGGAACACGGCATAAATAATCCCTCCTACAAATTTAAGAATAGCTTGATAATTAAATCACAAGCTCCTTCGCGATTATTTTATCATAATTACTCTGCTTTGTCTTTTAAAAATTTTAATTTTTTATGCTAAACTTTTAAGAAGTGAATAAGCCGACAGATCATCGACGAAGAGAAAAACCTCCCGCTCAAGGATATCCCCAAGGCAATGGGCATCGGAAGAAGAAAGATAGGAAAATTTATCATCCTGGGGTAAAAAGCCGGCACCATTTTTCGAGATTTCCAGCATTTTAAAGCCGAGTTCCGGAGGAATAAATCCCAGTTGAGAAAGAATGCTGTATGAAGGCCGGTCCACATGTGCGGGGACCACCACCCCGCCCCGTCTTCTAACTTCCCCTACAATTTCGTCGATGGAGAGGTCAACGGAGGAGATGAGAAGTTTCTCTTTTTCACCGATTACCTCGTCCCTTTCATTCAAAATTAGCTGGCGTCCAAACCGCGTTGGATCATTTGCCGGCCCGCTGAGATGATGCCCGACAACTGTCTCAAACCCAACAAGGGCAGCCAGTTCGGCAAAATAACAGAGAAGATGGACTTCTTCCCTGCTCTGCACTTCCATTCCAGGAAGAATTATTAATCTGGACCCGGCCACTTTCATGGCAGAGCAGACATTATCGCAGCTGTTGTGATCTGTAATGGCAATGGCATCCAGCTCCTTCAGCAAGGCCATATTGACAATGTTATTGGGAGTCATATCGTCCTCTGCACAGGGAGACAGGGCTGAATGAATATGAAGATCAACAGCAATCCTCAATGCCGCTCCCCCTCATGCACCGAGTATTCCCAGGGAATACAGCTTCCCCGACAGCGTATAAGCTGACATGGAGCTCGATAAAATTACAACTTGCTCCTCTTCAGCCTTGGCAAGGGTTTTTTCATCAACAGCAACATTCTCCGGGATGACAATACAGGCCATTTCCAACATAGTGGCAACAGCTACAATATTAAGATGAGTCTGAATGGTAATCCAAAGGCTGTTTTTGGAACTCCTGGAGATAACCCTGCTCAACAAATCGCAACAATATGCCGACGATATTTCCCGCTTAAGATGTTCCCGTCCTGTTAATACCTTAAGCCCCAGCTCCGCCACAATTTCCTCAACTGTCATTCTCCGACCTCCCCGCCGGCCTTATCTTTGCCCAGAGGAATTTTTTCAACCAGTTCAATCATTTCCTGGGCTAAACTTTTAACTTTTTCCTTTAATTTAAAAATACAGTCCATCTCTGTTGCATATCCTCTGACAATATCCTCTGCCAGAGCACGGCAGTTAGGAGAACCACAGGAGCCGCAATCCATCCCCGGCAGTTGTTCAAAAATCGCATTCATTTCTTCCATCTTTTTAATTGCCACAGAGAGATCCTCCGCCAGCTTCATCACGGGCTTGGGAGCAATCTCTTTCTGAAACGTCCACACAATGGAAGACATCTGTTTATCAATTTCCTTCTCCGAAAGGGGAACGCCTTTCGCCTTGGCAATTAATCTCCTAACCCTGTTCTGAGCAACAAAACTGTTCTCAAAAACTAAAGGTCCTCCAACACACCCCCCTATACAAGAAAGTCCTTCAAAAAAATCCAGATCGCTAAGCTTGCCGTTCTCGATCTCTTCCAGCACTTGGATGACATTATGGATACCGTCCACCGCCAAAAAATTCTCTTGCTGCAAGGCCCGACCCTCTCCACCGGAGTTTGCCCATCCAACCCCCAGTGCTGTTGCCGTTTGCAGGTTTGTTGCGCTCTTCACCCTCCTTATCTTACTGCACAAGGGGCCGTAAATATCCATAATGGAAATACAACCATCCACAAAGGATTTGTCCATCCCAATGGGATTTTTAACCACAGTCATTTTTGCAGCACAAGGGGTAATAAAAAAAGCCCCCACTTCTTCCGCCCGGACACCCCTTTTTTCGCAAAAAGTTTTCTTGGCAATCTGCGCGGCAACTTCCATGGGAGAAGAGATAGGAATAATATTATTTATTAATTCAGGGAAGCGCACCTGAATCAACCTTACAATGGCCGGACATGCAGAGGAAATAAGCGGTCTGTTGCCCCGCCGCTTCTCCATCTCCCTTTGCGCAAAGGCTGAGACGTAATCAGCTGCCCTGGCTACCTCATAGACTTCGTCAAAGCCTAACAATTTTAAGCCGGCAAGTATATCCTCCAGATTGTGTACCTTCTCAAATTGTCCATATAGCGTGGGCGCAGGAAGGGCAATCGCATATTTAAAATCTTTGATAGATGACAAGGGATCCGTAATTGCAACCTTGGCATGATAGGGGCAAACGCGAATGCACTCCCCACAATCAATACAGCGTTCAGCAATAATCCTGGCTTTACCATCGGCAAACCGAATGGCTTCAGTTGGGCATCTTTTAATGCAATTAGTACAACCCTTGCACTTTTCCCGATCCAGCGTAACTGAATGGTAATACCGCTCCAACACAACCCACCTGCTTTCGAATAGGATTAATGGCGGTAATTTTTTAATAATTGTAACTGATTAGTCTAAGAGAGTAACTGTTATACGCGAAGTAGGGGGACGGTTCCATCGTCTTCCCACTATGAAAGATAGAAGGTCATTTCTACCCGTGTTCCCTCTCCTTCAGCAGATTGAATGGCAAACCTGTCGGAATACCGTTTTATATTGGGAAGTCCCATCCCTGCCCCGAACCCAAGCTCCCGGGCTGCATCCGGTGCAGTGGAATATCCTTCCTTCATCGCCAGCTCAATATCCTTGATCCCTGGACCGTCATCCTGAGCAATAATGGTAATTTCCTGCGGATTAACGTTTAAAATCAAACGCCCTCCGACGGAATGAATGACAAGGTTCATTTCAGCCTCATAGGAAGCGATGGCTACCTTCCTGATCAGGGCAGCATCTATCCCCAGCTGCTTGAGAATCTTTTTGATCTGCTCCGCGGCTTCCCCGGCAAGAATAAAGTTTCCCGGCTCGATAAAGTAAGATTGGGACATTGTTGCATCATCTTGCGTCTCCATTATATCACATCACCCCTGAGCCCTCCCTGATAAAGCAGGCCGCAGGCCGTAAACATTGTATATTTAGTCAACAAAACAGCCATCTTTCTCTCAGCCGCCATCTGAATAACCTCATCAGCAGGCCTTTTGCCGCGCACGAAAACGATCGCGGAAATATCCATCATTTCTGCAGTTCTGACAACCTGCGGGTTAGTAAGTCCTGTCAACAAAACAGTATGATCTTTTACAAAAGCCAGCACGTCGCTCATCAAGTCAGAGCCGCATGCATAAAGAATCTCTTTATCTATAATTTCCTGGCCGCAAAGAAGTTCGGCGTCCAATATTTCCATGATCTCAAGAATAGTCAAGTGAATTATGCCTCCTTTATAAAGTAGTTCTGATATCGATTAATGCAGCGGGATACAGTTTTCGCAATAATTCACTTTTAACTTGTGTAACTTGCTCGTTCTTACTTATCATTTTTTTATACAGCATTCAACGTATAGTATTTCTATGGAAGATGATAAATACCCTGCATCAGGCAATACATTTTATTTTTTTATCTTTTGTTAAGCCTTTAAAGAATTGCCATTGAATGATATAATTTTGTTTGGAGCTGCTTGGAAATTGTTTTAAACAAATTAATAGAATACTTTACTGCTGACCTGCCGGGTTAACGGTTAGTTTTCCTGCAGGAAGGCAAAATTTTTTTAAGGCTGTTCCTAAAGAGAGGAGGTGTTCTCTAAACCTGAGGGAAAAGCATCTGCCTGCTTTTTCATTTAGAGAATGCAGGATTTTTATTTAAAGGGGGTTAAGGGGCATAGAGACGCGCATCGGGGTTGTAGGAATTTTGGTTCAAGAAAAAAAAGAAGCTGTCATCGCGCGAATAAATCAGATTTTAAATGAACATTCCGGGGTTATTGTGGGGCGCATGGGCTTACCTTACCGGGAAAAAGATGTGGCGGTTATATCTTTAATTGTTGATGGAACTACAGATGAAATTGGAGCTATGACGGGCAAGCTGGGAAACATACCGGAAGTTAGGGTAAAGTCAGCCTTTATTAAAAAAGACAAATCCCGGGATGAAAAAAAGCCTGAGCCAAACCATTCGAGCTAACAGAAGGGTGATAAAATCTTGAGAAAAAAAATTTGGGTTTTGCTTAGTATTACTCTTTTGCTCTTGCTCGTTGGATGCGCAGGAACAAAGCCTGCGCAGCAACCGGCATTAGATGATCATAAAGAAGCAATAGGTAAGGAGATCATTAATGTTGGGGTCTTACAAGGACCCACAGGCATGGGCATTGTCAAGCTCATGGAGGAAGAAAACTACAATATTGAAATTGTTGGGAGCCCTGATGATCTAATAGGGAAAATTATTACCGGGGAAATAGATCTGGCAGCAATGCCGACTAATATGGCGTCCATTCTTTACCAGCGCACCGGACAAAAGATTCAGTTACTTGCCATTAACACTCTCGGCGTATTGTATATACTGGAAAACGGCGAAGAGATCGGAACCATAGCGGATCTCAAAGGAAAAACTCTATATGTCAGCGGCAAAGGCGCTACGCCTGATTACGTAATACAGTATCTGTTAGAGGAACACGGGCTGACTCCCGGAAAAGACGTTATCCTTGATTTTAGCACTCAACACGCTGATCTTGCTGCGATAATGGCGGCAGGACAGCATGATCTTGCTTTACTGCCCCAACCCCATGTAACAAGCGTCCTGATGCAAAATAAAGATGTGAGAATTGCCCTTGATTTAACAAAAGAATGGAAAGACATCTTGAATGCTGAACTGCCCATGGGAGTTCTCATTGGACAAAAAGATTTTATCGACAGCAACGAAAATCTTCTCTCCGCCTTTTTAGAAGAATATCAAAAGTCTATTGAATTTGTGAATACAAACACCGATGAGGCAGCAGAACTCATCGCTAAGCACAAAATTTTGCCCAATGCACAAATTGCCAAAAACGCCATCCCTTACAGCAATATCGTCTATATTGACGCGCAGAGCGGCAAATCCTCCCTGCACGAATTCTTCAGCATCCTTTATGCATATAATCCCGAATCAATCGGAGGACAGATTCCAGATGACGGATTCTACTATTAATATCTCCAAGAAAGCTTTTTTTAAGATTGCTGTGCTCCTTTTCTGGCTTGCCATCTGGCAGGCCATTTATCTTCTGGTGCAAAACAATATCTTAATCCCAGCTCCTCTGGAGGTCTTATCTCGCCTCAAAGAGCTGGTTTTATTGCGATCTTTTTGGGTGAGCCTCCTTTTTACTATTTCCAGAGTTTTTGCGGGGGTCTGCCTGGCACTGGTTTTAGGTACTGCTTTGGGGTTTTTATCAGGCTTAAACCGCTTTTGTTATGAAATTCTCTCACCTCTGGTCGTAGCCATTAAATCCACACCCGTTATGTCCTTTATCATCGTTGCTCTGGTGTGGTTCGGCTCGGGAAATGTTCCGGTTTTCATCTGTTTTTTAATTGCTTTTCCGATTATCTGGACAAATATTTGGGAAGGGATTACCAATGTTAATATAAAACTATTGGAAATGGCCAGGGTTTACCGGGTCCCCCGAGCCAAGATCCTCACGAAGATATACCTGCAGGAAATAAAGCCTTATTTTATCTCAGGGTTTTTGACCATTATCGGGATGGGCTGGAAAGCGACCGTAACAGCCGAGGTCTTAAGTCATCCTGTCCACGCGGTCGGCAGCAGGCTTTATGATGCCCGGGTCTTTATTAATTCCGTCGATCTCTTTGCCTTTACGTTATCTATTATAGGTATCAGTCTGCTCATCGAAAACATTATCATTCGATTATTCGCAGGCTCCGGGGGGAGTAGAACAAACAGTGTCAGTTAAGATTGAAAACCTTAATAAGGCGTACGGTAATCTGCAGGTAATCAACAATTTTAGTTACACCTTCCAAGACGATAAAATCTATTGTCTGTTCGGGCCTTCGGGATGCGGCAAAACGACTTTGCTGCATATTCTGGCGGGTATTCTTCCCTATGACAGCGGTATAATTTCAGGATTAGAGAACAAAAAAATTGCCGTGGTCTTCCAGGAAGACCGTTTGCTGCCCTGGCTTTCTGCAGAGGAGAATATAAAATTTGTTATCAATGACAAACACTTTGACGCGGAAAAATATCTGGAGGCAGTAGGGCTTAAGGAATTCAGAAAATTTCAACCCCGCCATTTAAGCGGAGGCATGAAGAGAAGGGTAGCGATAGCGAGGGCCCTTGCTTATCAAGGCCAAGTGCTGCTGATGGATGAACCTTTTAAAGGAATTGACGAAGAGTTAAAAAGAAAAATTATGGATTACATTTTAAAAACAAAAAGTTCCGGTCAAATCATCATTTTTTCTACGCACAATCTGCACGAAGCTAAATACATGGCCCATGAAATCGTCCAATTTGAGTAACCTCAGGATGAAAAATCTTTATGGAAAACGCAAGTTTTAAGTACTATTTTTTCCACGATCGTGGAAACAGCAAGGCGAGCACAGTATATATTTCCAGCCTGCCGAGAATCATGCAGAATGATAAGATTATCTTTGTTAAATTGGTCAAATTTGCATATGTGCTGCTCGGCCCCACCGCCCCAAGACCGGGCCCGATGTTGCCAAGGCAGGCGGCTACAGCCGCTGCTGCACTGACCAGGTCAAGACCCTGCGTTAAAATCAGCAATGTTGCCAGCACAAATATGGCTAGATATAAAACCGTAAAACCCATTACATTGGAAAGGACACTTCCCTGCACCGGCATATCGCCGATTTTGACCGCTTTGACAGCATGGGGATGGAGCAAACTATTAATTTCCTGTTGGACATATTTAAAAATGAGTATTATCCTGATAATTTTCACGGAACCGCTTGTGGAGCCGGCACACGCGCCGATAAACATTAATGATAATAATAGAGCCCTGCTCAGATCGGGCCATAAATCAAAATCGGCCGTTGTATAACCTGTTGTCGTAATAATGGAAGCCACCTGGAAGGAGGCGTAGCGGAAGCTTTCCAGAAGCGTAGGAAATACCCTGCCGTTAATATTTATCGTTATGATGATCATGTATACGGCTATTATGCTCAGGTAAACTTTAAACTCCTTATTTCGAAAAAATTCCATCAGACTTTTCTTCTTGAAGGCAAGGTAATAAAGAGCAAAATTTACTCCGGCCAAGATCATAAAGACAATAATGACTATCTCATAATAAATATTGTTATATGCTCCCACACTGGCATTTTTAAGGGAACATCCCCCCGTTCCCAGAGTACCGAAGGCATGGATCAGGCTGTCATATAAGGGCATTCCGCCCAGCAATAAAAAAAAGACTTGTACCGCGGTAATTGTTAAATATGTCTTATATAATATTTTGGCTGTTCCGCTGACCCTTGGCGTAAGCTTTGCTGAAATAGGTCCCGGGAATTCCGCTTTAAGTATCTGAAGCGTACCTATCCCCAAGGCAGGCTGAACGGCCAGCGCTAAAACGAGTATCCCCATCCCACCAAGCCAGTGGGTAAAGGAACGCCAGAAAAGGAGGCTGTAAGGGAGCATTTCAAGATCTTGCAGAACTGTTGCTCCGGTGGTGGTAAAGCCGGAGACAGATTCAAAAAAAGCATCAAGAAAAGAGGAAAATACTCCCGCAAATAAAAAAGGAAGTGCCCCGAATATGGAAGCAGACAGCCAGCCGAGGCTTACAACGGCAAAGCCTTCCCTGTACCGTATTACATCCTCCCTGACCTTGACGGAAAATAACAAAAAACCGGCTATCCCCGCCGCAAGAATGGAAAGTAAAAAAGCAAAAGCGGTCTTTTCTCCATATAGTAAAGCGACAATTAAAGAGGGAAACATGGAGACAGCCACGCAAAGAAGCAGGATTCCAAGTACTTTAAGCACGATTGCTATGTTCATAAAATTGCCTTTCTGCTCCCTTTGGCGCTAAAGAGATTGTTAACTTGTTCCATATGATTTTCCAGCGTAAAGACAATGACCCTGTCCGTACTTCTTATAACCGAATCCCCGTTGGGAATGATAATTTTGCCGTTGCGAAAGATTGCCCCGATAATAACGCCTTTGGGTATGCCGATCTCTTTTAACGGCCTATTGACAATGGGCGTGTTTTCCTGCGGGATAATCTCAAAAACTTCGGCGCGCCCTCCAATTAACAAAGACATGGAAATAATTCTGCCGCCGCGCACAAGCCTTAAAATATCTCTGGCTGTAATCAGCTTGGGCGTGACCGTATTATCAATACCTATTGTTTCGATTAATGAAGTATAGCTTGAACGGCTCACTTTGGCGATTACCCTTTTCACACCCAGTTGCTTTGCCAGGAGTGCAACGAGTATATTTTCTTCATCAAAACCTGTTAAAGCCACAAACGCGTCCATCCCTTCCACTTTTTCGGCTTTAAGCAGGGAAATATCCGTACCGTCCCCATGCAGCACGAGGGTATTGTTTAAGGACTCGGCCAGGTCCTGGCAGCGTTCCAAATTTTGCTCGATTATTTTCACATTAACACCGATATGCTCAAGTTCCTTGGCCAGATAAAAAGAAGTTTTACCACCGCCGGTAATGAGGACATTTCTGATTTTATGGCCGACGATCTGCGCTCCTGCTCCTTTGGCAAAAAAGTCTACACTGCCCCTTTCACCCAATACAAATAACGTATCCTTCGGATAAATATAATCAAACCCGTTTGGTATAATTATATCTCCATTGCGCGCGATGGCTGTAATAATAATTCCTGGCGGAAGTTTTATATCTTTGAGCTGTTTATTGCTGTAATGCGACTTTGAACTTACCTGGACCTCGGAAATCCGGACCCTTCCTTTGGCAAAATCCTCAGCGTATGAAGCATGGGTATTGAGAAGCAGGCGCATGATTTCATGTGCTGTTGCCAGTTCAGGGTTGATAATATGATCAATGCCCAGGCTTTTTCGCATAAATTCCAGTTCCTGAACATATTCAGGGTTTCTTACCCTGGCGATAACGCTTCTTGTGCCAAGCCTTTTCGCGGTAATACAAGAAACAATATTGGCCTCATCGCTATTGGTCACGGCAATTAACAGATCGGCTTTGCCGCATTCTATCTTCTCCAGCAAACTGCTGGAAACACCGTTTCCCTTTATAATAAGCGCGTCAAAGTTCTCGGTTAATTTATCAATCACTTCCTGGCTGCTGTCAACAATAATAACCTCATGTTTTTCATTTAACAGACTTTCCGCCAGTTGTATTCCCACTTTCCCGGCACCAACAATGACAACTTTCACGGCTTTATCCTCCGTCAACTTTTTCCTCATGCTTTCACCCATACTACAATACTGCTTCCATAAATTCAAGTTCAAAAAAACAAGTCGGATCTTCTGCAGGAAAGCGCATGATGCCCGGGTCTCTTGCAGATACTAAAAGCAACAATATGCTCACAAAAAACAAGTTGAGGAGGAGATGGCGTTTTGAAAAAAAGGATATTCTGGGGGCTGCTGGCGGGAATCATCGGGGGCATAGCCGGGACGATGATTTTATGGGGCTCGTGGCTGCTCCCTTCTCTCGGCCTGCTGCTGACGAGGGTGGATATTGTTAACGGTGCCGCAGCCCTGCTCGTTTTCGGGGCCATCGGAGGCATTCTATATGCCCTCGTGATGGGGGAAAGAAAGCTTAGGCTCGGCAATACAATTCTTGCCGGTATGGTTTTGGGCTTTCTTCTCTGGTTTCTGGGAGTATTAATCATCGTTCCCCTCATCCTCGGTTTTCCTCCCCAGCTCAAAAACCCCCTTGACCACTGGACCCCCCTGCTGGCTTTCAGCTTATATGGCATTATTGTTGCGCTGCTGTACAGTAGGTGGGCGCTGCGCCAGCCTGTCCAGAGGAGCTATATCGCCCTGGGCCTGCTGGTTCTGGCGGTTTTTTTAACGCCGCTAATGCTCCGCGCCGCTGTCAGCACGGAGCCTGAGGACCTGGAACTTCCCCAGGGATACAGGGCTGAAGTTGTGGCCAAAGGGTTTACCTTTCCCACATCCCTGCTGGTAGATAAGGAGCAAAACGTTTATATTGCTGAAGCCGGCTATGCTTACGGGCCCAAAACTGCCACCGCCCGCATAATAAAGGTTGGGGTGAACGGAAATATTGAAGAGATAGCCAGAGATTTTGAAGGACCGATCAACGGCCTGGCAATGAAGGAAAACAAGCTTTACATTTCACACCGGGGGAAGATTACGGAGTTTAACCTGGAAAGCAAGGAAAGAAAAGATCTGATCAAAGGCCTTCCTTCCTTGGGAGATCACCAAAACAACGACCTGCTCTTTGGGCAGGACGGGGCCCTTTATTTCGGCCAGGGTACGGCCACCAACGCGGGAATAGTGGGTTCAGACAATTTTCTCTACGCCTGGGCGGACAGGTACCCTGATTTTCATGATGTTCCCTCCCGGGATTTTGTGTTGACAGGGGAAAACTACGAGGCTCTGGATCTGGGCACTCCTGATCCTGACGATAAAAAGACGACCGGTGCCTTTGCTCCCTTCGGCCAGCAAAGGGAAGCAGGCGAAGAAGTAGAGGGAAAGATTCCCGCAAGCGGGGCAATCCACCGTTTCGATCCGGAAGAGGAAACCCTTACTGTTTATGCCGACGGGTTGCGCAATCCTTTCGGCCTTGCCTGGGGGCCGGACGGTGCCCTTTACGCTACCAACCTGGGGTACGACGACCGGGGGGAAAGGGCAGTCAAGGGGTCACCGGACTGGGTGGTAAAAGTTGAAGAAGGGGCCTGGTACGGCTGGCCGGATTATGCCGGCGAACTGCCATTAACAGACGAGCGCTTTGCTTCTGAAAGGGGAGCCAATCTTAACCCCCTCATTGAGAACCATCCTGAAGTAAAACCTCCCCTGGCGGAGCTGCCGTCCCATTACTCACCCATGAAGCTGGACTTTGCACCGCCGGGATTTAAGGAACAGGGTTTATTTGTGGCTGTTTTCGGAGATGCCCAGCCCCTGACGGAAGATCTTGAAGAACAGGTGCCCACCGGAGTAATTATCATCAACCCGGAAAGCGGCGAGTACGAATGGTTTATCAAAAACAAGGAAAAACCCCGGGGCGGACGGCTGGGCGACGGTTTTAAAAGGGTCATTGATGTTAAATTCGACCGGGAAGGCGGGGCAATGTATGTGCTGGATTTCGGAGTTATGGAATTTACCGACTTCTCCCCCAACGCGATCCCCCGCTCCGGAGTTCTGTGGAAAATTGAACCGGAACGGAGGGGTGGCAAGGAGGGGGAAAAAGTTCGGCCAACACCTCCGGCGCCGGATGGTAACAAAGGCGGGCTTCAGCAACAAAGACCCAAAACAACGGATAAAGAAGATCGAAAAATCGAAGAAAAACAGGAGCAGCAAAAGCCCGCCAGGCCGGTTCCGGGTAAGCCAAGGCAGCCCGGCCAACCGACCCCCGGGGAACAAGAAGAACCAACACGGCCCAACAAGCCCGGCAACTAAATATTATTTTCTCCGGAAGATAAAGTTATCACCGAGCGCTTCGCATAAGACCAAACCTTTAACTTCCAAATCTTTTAAATGGGAAAGCACTTCAGATACGGCAAACCATTTCTGAATAACAGGAAAATGATCCCATGTTCCCGGCATATCCCAGCTAATTTTCGAGGCAATTTCATAGGCGTTCGCCGGGCTTTTCTTTAAAACAGCCAAGATCTCTTCATTTCTTTGCCTGTGATGATTTATTAATTCCGTGATTCTTTGACGGCAATTTGAAATAATGCTGCGATGACCGGGCAAAACAAGATTTACATCGATATTGTATATTTTTTCCAGACTGGAGATGTACTTTTTTAACGGATTATAGCTCCAATCGATATTTAATGCTATATTGGGGGTAATGTCTCCAAGGATATGATCGCCTGAAAAAAGGATTTTTTCTTGGGGTTCATACAAGCACATATTTCCGTGGCTATGCCCCGGGGTTTCCAAGCATTGCAGGCAGTAATTTCCAACTGTTATCGTATCGCCCTCACTCGGTACCTTAAATTTTTCCAGATCTTTAAGTTTAAAACTCGATGCAGGATGTATTTTTAAAGCATACCTTGCTTCACTTTCCGGGAAACCGTGCCTAGGTACAAATCCAATCGCCTTTTTCCAAAAAATGGCTGATTTCAGGGCGGCTAAATCCGGACCGTTTAAAAAAACAGACGACTTTTCTGAAGCCAGTTGAAAGACTAATCCCAGATGATCCGCATGAAAATGGGTAATAAAAAAATCGGTCTTCTGCAGATCAACGTTTAATAGCCGCAAAGCCTGTCCAAGGGCCTGGCGGCATTCGTCAGTATTCATACCTGTATCAATAATTAAATTGCGCTCTTTTCCTTTTAACAGGTACGAATTGATACTTTTTAAAGGGCTGCCGGCTAAAGGAACTTCAATCCTGTATATTGCCGGCAAGACCTCTTCAACCTGCGGCATCATTAGTATCATCAATTCTCCTTATTGAAATACTTCTTAGTTTACTATTATATCATAAAGAAGTTTTAAAAAAGCTGCTCAAAAAGTCCACGCGGTCAATAATTTTTTATTTGAAGGGAAGCTGATGGGAGGAGCTTTTTGCGGCGGCAGCGCCGGGCCGAATTAAGCAACAGCCGCTCTACTTAAAGTCAACCAAAACTATGTCCTCGCTGGTGGGATAAAGGCTTCCCCCTTTTGGCTCCAGGCTGAGGCTGATCTGTTCTACCTCCCGGATGTTCCGCTGTTGCAGGTACAGCTGCCCATGTCCGTCTATCACGCGCAAAAGACCGCCGTTTTCTTTTTTTACGGGTTTAACCAGCCAGATCTGATAATCGTGTTCAGCATTATTCTCCAGGTTCTGCATATAGCAATATACCTCATCGCGCTGACCGTTTACCCAGATAATGCCGTTAGCACTGCCGAGCCGCCCATTTTGGGGCTCAATCAGGTATTGGACCGTTTTGGCATCATTCATGACAAAAGAGGGGATCTCCTCTGAGGCAACAGGAAGCTGCTTCCATGATTCCAAAGGCTTATTGCTTTGAATGGCACTTATTGCCAGAATAAACACGGCGATCACAGCGACGGACGCCGCGCTTAAGAGGGTTGCCGGGCAGAGAAGCCGGCGTCTGATCTGCAGGCGCAGAAAGCTGTTTTTTAAACGCTTATACAGAAAGGCCGAAGGCTCAACGTTCATGCCGTCCTTTAATATCTTTAGCCACTCTCCGTACAGCTTCCGACATGATCGGCACCGGTCCAGATGGTTTTGCAGGGCTCGAGAACTGTTTGAGGGCAAATTGCCCAGAATCTCATCCACAATCTCTATCTCAAACTGCTTGCATTCTTTTGGGCTCACGTCTTCAATACCCCCTTAAGGTTCCAGCCAACCCATTTGAACAAATTGTTTCCTGATATTGTGCACTCCATAACGGATCCAAGACTTGACCGTTCCCAGCGGGCGCCCTGTTGCTTCTGCCCAATCCTTTTGCCGCACCGACCGAAAATATGTCGCGGTCAACGCTTCCCTCTGGGGTTCGGACAATTGCCGCAAAGAGTCGTGCAGACTTTCAATCTCAAGTTTCGAAAAAACTGCTTCAGCAGTGGGATCAATGCCGTTAGTCCCGCCGGGCTCCATTATCTCATTTAATCCCTGTTTTTGTTGCTTTCGCAAGCGGTCGATGGCCCTGCTCCTGGTTTTAACCCCCAGCCAAGCCTTGATGCTGCCCCGTTTGGGGTCATACTGTTCCGGATGCTGGATCACTTCCAAAAAAACATCGTGGCACAAATCTTCGGCTTCTACGGGATCACGAATTATATACAGGGCAATTTTATAGACATAGGAGGCGTTTTGTTTATAAAAATCATCAAAATTCTGCAGCGAGTATGCTGTTTTCTGTTGCCGGAAATTAGACAATTCCCTCACCCGCTTTACCCTTTAACCTTATCAAATTATAAAGAATTTAATTATTTTATATACCAACAGCAAAAAAAATCAACCCTTATAAATCCAACCCGCCTTTTGATACGTAACTATTATAAACGTTATTATTGTTTAAAGAGGAGGGAAAAATTTGAAGCAACGCTGGCTAAAAACTGCAATCTTCTTGACACTTGTGGGTTTAATTGTGGGAATTTTGTTTCCCGCCGTCCCGGCAGTCGCTGCCGGAGATGTGATGCTGTTTACGGAATATTCGGGGATTGCCGTCACACCGGGGGAATCGATCAATTACTCCATAAAGATTATTAATAACAGCAATTCCATACAGCAGGTTTCCCTAAAGATCGCAGAGCAGCCAAAAGGTTGGGAAGCAAATCTGACCGCCGGCGGGTGGAGCATTAACCAGCTTTCCGTCAGGCCGCAAAGCGAAGAAAGCTTCAACCTGCAGACCGAAGTGCCTTTACAGGTGGAAAAGGGCAACTACCGTTTTCTACTGCGCGCCGCAAGCTCCGGCGGCAGGGTCAGCACTCTGCCCATTACAATTGAAGTCACGGAACAGGGAACATTTAAAACCGAATTGGAGACCGATCAGCCAAATATGCAGGGTAATGCCGATTCCACCTTTAATTACGACCTTACCTTAAAAAACCGCACTGCAGAGGAGCAGCTCTATGCCCTCTCCTCCGGTGCACCCCGGGGATGGAATGTTGATTTTCAAGTGTCCGCACAAAAAGTTACCTCTGTAAAAGTGGAGGCCAACACAGCCCAGAAGATAAATGTGACCATTTCCCCTCCTGCCGAAATTGAGGCCGGTACATACACCATCCCCGTTAAAGCTCAAGCGGGGTCCACTTCTGCTGAAATCGAACTGGAAGTTCACATTACGGGAACTTACAAAATGGAGCTCAGCACCCCTACCGGTCGGTTAAGCACCGATATTACCGCGGGCAAAGAAAAGATGATCGAACTGCAGATTAACAACACCGGATCATCGGAGCTGGAAGATATTAAACTAAGCCATTCGGCACCCGTGGATTGGGAAGTAAGATTTGAACCGAAGATTATTGAATCATTGCTTCCAGGTGAATCCGCAGCGGTAAATGCTTACATTAAATCGAGCGATAAGGCCATCTCCGGCGATTATGTCGTTAATATCCAGGCTCAGACTCCGGAAGTCTCGGACAGCGCGGACTTTCGCATAACGGTAAAGACATCCGCGCTCTGGGGCTGGGTTGGTGTACTTATCATTGCCCTGGTTGGAGCGGGAATCTATTACCTCTTTCGCAGATTCGGGAGGCAGTAATGATCAAAGAAAACATAATTGAAATAAGCGGATTAACCAAACAATACGGACAATTAACGGCTGTCGACCATTTAACCTTATCCGTTCAACGGGGCGAAATATTCGGGTTGCTGGGGCCCAACGGAGCCGGGAAAACGACCACCATCCTGATGTTGCTGGGGCTGTCGGAACCCACGGCGGGAAAAATTAAAGTATGTGGAATAGATCCTGCTTTCCAGCCCTTTCTGGTTAAGGAAAAGGTTGGCTACCTTCCCGACGAAGTGGGCTTCTATGAAAACTTAAGCGGCTTAGATAACCTTCTTTACACCGCTGCCCTTAACCGCATCGAAGCCTCCGTCGCGGAGGAAAGGGCCCGGCATCTCCTGGAACAGGTCGGGTTAACCTCCAAGGCCCACGATAAGGTACAGACCTACTCCAGGGGTATGAAACAGCGTTTGGGCCTGGCTGATATCTTAATCAAGGAACCGGAAGTCATTATTCTGGATGAACCCACCAACGGGATCGATCCCGAAGGAGTGCGGGAACTGCTGGCACTGATTAAGGAGCTGAACCAGGAAAAGGGCATGACGGTCTTGTTATCCTCCCACCATCTCTATCAGGTCCAACAAATATGCGACCGGGTAGGCCTTTTTGTGGAGGGAAAATTAATAGCTGCCGGACCGATTAAAGAACTGGCCTTTGAACTGTTTAAAAACGACCCTATTCTGCTGGAAGTGGAGGTGGAGCCCGCAAGTGCGCAGCTTATTGCCGCCATAGAAGCAAACGAGCATGTGACCAGGGTTGAGCAAAACCGGGAGCGTTTGTCGATCTTTTGCCGGCAGCCGGTCGCAACGGAAATAGCCACTACCATTGTCAACCACGGGGCCCGCCTTTTCCACTTGAGCCAGCATGATTACGGACTGGACGAAATTTACCACCGCTATTTTGAAGGAGGGATGTAACATGGCAGCATTTCTGCCGGAAAAGATAAGCATTTTATTTCGCCGGTCCCCTTTGACCGGGGAAAAAGCATCCCGGGCAAAGCATCCCTTTTGGGTCATGGTCCGGAAGGAAGTAATGGACCATATCAACAGCTGGCGATTTATGATTTTGCTGGGGTTAATGCTGCTGACAACAATTGCCTCCCTTTATACGGCCATGTCCAGCCTGCAAAGGGCAATTGCCGAAGATACGGCGACCTCCTTTGTTTTTCTCAAGTTGTTTACAGCCACTGACGGCAGTTTGCCCCCCTTTATTACTTTTGTCAGCCTACTGGGCCCGCTAATCGGCATAGCTTTAGGTTTTGACGCCATAAATTCAGAGCGGAGCAGGGGTACTTTAAGCCGCCTGCTGGCCCAGCCCATTCCGCGGGATTATATTATTAACGCCAAATTTGTCGCTTCACTGCTGGTTATAACCTTCATGATGATTATTTTGGGACTGTTAATGATGGGCATGGGCATCTTAACCACAGGCATTCCGCCCACACCGGAAGAATTCTGGCGGGTGTTCTTTTTTCTGCTGGTGAGCATTGTGTATATTGGCGTCTGGCTTAACCTGGCAATTATGTTTTCCATCAAGTTTAAACAGGCTGCTACATCCGCGCTGTCCGGCCTTGCAGTCTGGCTGTTTTTCAGCCTTTTCTTTACAATGATCGTCAACATCATTGTGGAATCCACCGCGCCCTCCCACGTTGCAGATATCAATGAACTCATCAGTTATCAGGGGTTTGTGCAAAACTTGCTGCGCATCTCCCCCAGCCAGCTGTTCAGCGAAGCAACGACCACTTTGCTGGTTCCCACCATCCGCACCCTGGGGCCTATCACCCTGGAACAGGCCTCTTTTGCCATTGCGGGGCCGCTGCCCCTGGGGCAAAGCCTGCTGCTGGTCTGGCCGCAGCTGACATGCCTGGCGGCAGCAGCATTTATTATCTTCGGCATTTCCTATGTGCTCTTCATGAAGCAAGAAGTCCGCTCCCGTTCATAAACGCCAAAGAAGCGGTCTTAAGATGCTGTCCAAGAGCCGGGCAGTTGCAAAACAAAAAAAATTGGAGGTAAGCTATTAATGTGGTTTAGGAAAAAAAGGTTGATGGGTTATTCTCTCTTTGTTGTTCTGGCAGGGGTCTTTTTAGCTGCCGGACTGATTTTCTGCAGCGAATATAACATATCCATCTCCAAGGTTTCGCCTGTGGAGGCAGTACAAAGCCCGAATACACCGCTGAATACATTTCTGGGGCCGGATACGATCCAAAACATCGTTAAAAAAGCGGGTCCCGCTGTTGTTAAAATTGAAACTGAAATAAAGACCCAGGGAAGGTATGACCCTTTCTTTAATGACCCCTTCTTTAGAGAGTTCTTTGGCGATTTGTTTGAAACCCGGCCGGAAATAAGAAGCGGTTTGGGGTCAGGTTTTTTCATCTCAAAGGACGGCTATATTGTGACAAACGATCATGTTGTCAGGGGCGCTTCCAAAATTAATGTTTATTTAAGCAACAAAAAAGAACCTTACGAGGCAAAAATAATTGGTTCGGACGAGCAGTTGGATCTGGCAGTATTAAAGATTAATGCCGGCAACAACCTGCCATATCTGGAGTTTGGAAATACAAACGAGCTGGAGGTAGGAAGCTGGGTTATCGCCATCGGCAACCCTTACGGGCTTGACCATACGGTTACCGTTGGTGTTATTAGCGCCAAGGGCAGACCAATCACTATTGGCGGAAACGAGTTTAAGGACCTTTTACAGACCGACGCTTCAATCAATCCGGGCAACAGCGGCGGCCCTTTAATCAATCTTCAAGGCAAAGTAATCGGTATAAATACGGCCATCAATGCACAGGCGCAGGGAATAGGATTTGCCATCCCCAGCTCAACCGTGACGCAAGTGCTGGACCAGCTTATTAACAGCGGCAAAGTAATCAGGCCGTGGCTGGGGATTTACATGCAGCCTGTTACTGAAGATATTGCCGCATACTTTGGACTGGAAAAAGCCGAGGGTGCCTTAATAAATGCAGTGGCAGAAAATTCGCCGGCACAAAAAGCAGGCCTGCGCAGGGGAGACATTATTCTCGAATACAACGGGATAAAAATTAAGGACCCCGAAAGCTTAAGGGAGGAAGTATTGAAAACGAAAATCGGGGCAAAAGTAATGGTCTTAATTTATAGAAACGGCAATACCCTCTATGTGCCGATAACTGTTGAGGAAAGCAGGTAGGGGGTAGGAGGTAGGAGATAGGGGGTAGGGGGTAGGGGGTAGGAGATAGGGGGTAGGAGGGATTGCCTGCTCTGTGCCGGGTAATCCCTTTTTTTCGTCTTTAGTTCCTGCTGTTTTGCAAAATTGTTGCGTCTTCACACGACTCAATACAAATTTGTTTTATGCAGCAGAATCATGCTAGTTGTTTTGCAAGGCGGCAAGGCGCTTGAGAACGTTCATCTTGTCGAGTTCACCGATCCTGGCCCGTAAGACCGCTTCCTGCAAAAAATTAATTGACTGGCTGTACGTCTCCTTGTTTACCGGGTAGGGATGGCCGTCTTTGCCGCCGTGGGCAAAGCTGTAGCGGGCCGGGTCCCTGCGGCTGGGGGGAGCCCCGAAGCTCAGTTCCGCCAGTAGGCTGAGGGCCCGTATAGTCTGCGGCCCCACCCCGGGGATGGTTAAAAGCTCGCGGAAACCTGCCGGCTGCTCTAGGTAAGCCTTGTACAGGGAAGCGGAAAGCCTCTTGCCCTGGGGTAAAGGATGATGCCGGGGCAGGTCCAGCGAGATTTCCCGTTCCTCGATTTTAGACCATTCTTTGAGCAACCGCTCCGGGTTTTCTCTGCTTAAAAGAACGCTGCCCTGCCGGTTTTCCTCGCTTTCCGCGGCCACCATGTTGAGGACGTTTTCCTGCCGGTAGTCGCAGCAGACGGCGTGATGGGGCTCGGAGACAAAATCATCCACTTCCTCCCCCAGCCAATGGTAGCGCCGCGCCCAGCGGGAATTCCCGTTCATGCCCTGCTGCACTACGGCCCATTCGCCCCCGGGGGTAAAAATAATGCAGTGATGATAAAGATCGTAGCCATCCTGCAGCGCGGCATTGTCAACCTTGGCCACCAGCCTGCTGATATCCTGCAGCGCCGCAACGTGACTGCCCAGGGCATATTTGGCACCAAACTCCTCGATCTCCCGGGGAGTATTCAGAGCGGTCCTCCCCTTTCCCCCGGCGAGGAAAAAGCCGAGCTCCCCTTCCCGGCCCTTGATCCCGTCCTTGACAGCCGCGCAGGTTGTGGTGGTAAGGCCGGAGGAATGCCAGTCAAAACCCAGGGCACAGCCCAAAGCCTGAAACCAGTAAGGGTCGGCCATGCGGCGAAGCACCTCGCCGGGGCCGTACTCCAGGACAACAACTTCCATGATCAAGCCGGCCAGATGTTTCATTTTCTGAAACAGCCAGGCCGGGCACTTGCCCCCGTGCAGGGGCAGCCTAGCGGTCCCTGTGCGCATCTTTGTTCAACTCCATTAACGAAATTCAAACGAGCGTTTTTGAGGTTGTATTAAAAGCTGAGGCAATTTCTTCCCTTTTTCTTGGCCCGGTAAAGGGCTGCATCAGCAGCTTTAATGACGCTGGCAGGGGTTTTATATTTATCATTTTTTTCTGCCACCCCGATACTGATTGTTATGGAAACCCGCTTTGGACTGCCGGTGCTCTTAATTTTTTTGGGTTTCTTTTTGGGCCTGTCCTTTCCCCGCAGGGCAAATCCTCTGGCAGCAATCCTTTCCCTTAATTTTTCCAGATGCAGGGCAGCCTCTTTTCTGCCCTTGCCGGGAAAAATAATGGTGAATTCCTCGCCCCCATAGCGGTAAGGCCTGCCTCCCCCGGTCACGCCCCTGATCATGGAGGCAAGAAAACGCAGAACGTCATCTCCCACATCATGACCGTATGTATCATTAAACTTTTTAAAATAGTCGATGTCCAACATGGCGATGGCATATTTTGTCCCGAGCTTCATCAAATCCTGCTCCAGACGGCGGCGGGATGCCAAACCCGTCAACTCGTCATAAAAAGCCATGGCATAAGAATGCTGCAGCACGGAGATTAAAAGCATGATGCCGCAGGCAGCAAAGAAAATGGGAGTAAGCGAATCAAACTCTTTTGTCTGTATTACCACAAACATCGCCGCCAGCACGCCGATGAAGGCAGCATCATGGTATGATCTTTGCAGCACCTGTTTTACCGCCAACACGGCACCGGCCAGGATGAAGACCGCTGCTGACGGTTCAGCCGGCAAGGCAAGAAGCGGGAAATCAAACGCAGCGAGATGGCCGGAGGCAAAAGCAAGCTTCCCGCTTTCTTGCAGGGCAGCCAACCAAAAGATCATAACTACCTGCAGAAAGATAAAAGTAAAACGGAAAGCACCCCACAGGGTTAAAAATCCCCGCTCCTTCAACAAAGAAAAAATTAAGATGTTCAGGGGTATCAACAGCGCCAAGACCGGAGAAATGAAGCCGGAGTAAAAAACAGGAGCTGCAGCATTTTCCCGTAAAAAATAATAATACATGGAGAGCAAAACCAGCAAAAGTACCAGCAGAACGAAAAATACCCGGCTGTTATTAAACCGGCAGCTGATGATCATTGCCGGAAGAAAAACCACAAAGGGTGACCACCATACTGCTTCCTGAACGAGAGCCGGCATTGACTCCACGTTTAAGTAAAAGATGTACGCAGCAACCAGCAGTGCCAGCGGCGTTAGAAGTGCAACATGCGCCTTTCCCGTACTTTTCAAGGGCCTGGTTCCTTTCAAGAAATTCTGCTTTTTCTGCTCCGGAAATAAGCTTCCACTTCCCGGCGCGTCCGGGTGTTAAAGACATCTTCCCTTTCCAGCCAGCCCTTGCGCGCCGCGGCCACTCCCAGATAAACATCCGCGAATTCATTAAGCCTGTGGGCATCGGGGTTAATGGAAATTAAAAGGCCCATTTCCTTAGCCCTTTTTAAGTGCCTCCAGTCCAGATCAAGGCGGGCCGGGCTGGCATTTAACTCCACGATAATATTGTGTTCCAGCGCGGCTTGCAATACCTTTTCCAGATCAAGGGGATATCCTTCCCTTCCCAAAAGGAGCCTTCCGGTGGGATGCCCCAGCATGGTTACCTGCGGGTGGGAAAGGGCCCTGACCAGCCTTTCCGTCATCTTTTCCGGGGACATTTTAAACCCCGAGTGGACAGAAGCGATGACAAAATCGAGCTGCTGCAAAATTTCGTCAGCATAGTCCAAAGAGCCGTCTGCCCTGATATCCGATTCTACCCCGCTGAAGATGGCCATCTCGGGATACCTTTTCTTTAGGGCTTCGATCTCTTTTAGCTGCCGCAGCAGATCCTCTTCCCTTAATCCGTGGGCGTAATACGCGGAGCGGCTGTGATCCGAAATCCCCACATATTCGAAGCCCGCTTCCCGGCAAAAACGGACGATTTCCTCCAGCGTATTTTCACCGTCGCTGTAAACCGTGTGCACGTGAAAAATTCCCTTGATATCTTTTTCCTCAACGAGGAGGGGCAGGGTTCCCTTTTCTGCCGCCTCAATTTCCCCATAATTTTCGCGCAGCTCCGGAGGTATATAGGCCAGATTCAGAGCCTGGAAAAGTTCTTCCTCATCCCGGCAAGAAAGCGCCTCTTCTCCCCTGAAAACCCCGTACTCGTTTATTTTCAGGCCCATAGTTTTGGCCCGGTGCCTGAGTGCAGTATTATGCTCCTTGCTGCCGGTAAAATGGTGAAGCGCGAAAGGGAACTCTTCTCCCCTGACAACCCGGAGGTCGGCAAGGATACCTTCATGGAGGCGGACTGTAGCCTTGGTTTCGCCCCGCGCGACGACCTCCGCAACCTGGGGCAGCCCGGCAAAATATGCGGTCAGCTCCCCGGGGTTGTCTGCAGAGGCCACGAGATCAATATCCTTGACAATTTCCCTGCACCGCCTGATGCTGCCGGCCAGGCTCACCTCCTTTAGTGCGGGGTAGTTTTTAATTTCATCCAGCAGGGCTCCGGCAAGTTTCCTGGCTTCCCTGTAATAATACCTCCCCTGAAAGCGCCTCAAAGATTCGATTCCTTTAAGGATGTTCTCCTGTGTTTTAGGGCCGAACCCCTTCAAGTTGATGAGGCGGTTTTCTTTGCAGGCATACTCCAGTGCAGCCAGCGAATCTATCCCCTGGGCATCATAAAGGGCCCTCGCCTTCTTGGGGCCCAGGCCGGGAACCGCCAACAGCTCGCGCAGGCCTGCGGGTACGCTCTCCCTGAGCTCCTCATAATATTTCAGGCTGCCCGTCAGAACGAGCTCCTTTAATTTCTCATTTAAAGCAGGACCGATACCTTTAACCTCTTTTAATCTGTCCTCCAGGACAAGCGCGCGCAGCTGCTCTTCCCCCAGAAGCTCGACAGTTCTGGCCGCATTATAATAAGCCCTGCTCTTAAAGGGATTTTCCCCCTTAAGTTCCAATAACAAGGCGATCTCCTCAAGAATCCTGGATATCGCGCCCTTTGCCACAGTCCGGGTTCACCCCCAAAAAAAGCAGATTTGCCCGCCCTTTTTAGCATCATAACATATCAACAACCCGGAAACAAGAAAAGACCGTCCGTCTTATTGCCTTAAAGCAGTTTAAAACAGGCGGCCCCGCCGCGTCTTTTCATTTTCTTCCATATTCGAGGGCCTGCCTAACAAATCCATATTTTTTTGCTCCCTTTACTGCCTGCTTAAATGCTTCTCCAGCAGGACAACCGCCTGGTACATGAGCGCTGCGGCAGCAGCGAGAATGATGACGCTTGTCATGACCAGATCAAGCCTGAAGACCTGGCCCCCATAAACGATCAAATACCCGAGGCCTGCTCTGGAAACAAGGAACTCCCCCACGATGACTCCGACCCATGAAAGCCCCACATTTATTTTCAGCGCAGAAATGATGGTGGGAATACTGGCGGGCAAAATCACCATCTGCAGAACCTGCCCTTTGCTCGCGCCGAAAGCCTGAAGCAGCCGTATTTTTTCCGGCTCAACCTGGACAAATCCCGAATATACTCCCAGGACCGCGACAATCAGCGAGATCAGAAGCGCCATGGCAATGATGGCCGGAGGTCCGTTGCCTATCCAGACGATTAAGATTGGGCCAAGGGCAATTTTCGGCAGGCTGTTTAAGATAACCAGGTAAGGGTCGAGCACATCGGAAAGGAATTTTGACCACCAGAGCGCGATAGCGATACATGTGCCGCCAATGGTTCCCAGAATAAAACCGGCCACCGTTTCCAGGACGGTGATGCCGATATGCTGATACAAAGCACCTTCACTATGCAGCAGGGCCAAAGTTTTAATGATCCGCGAAGGCTGGCTTGTAATAAAGGGATCGATCCACCTCAAATTGCCGGCGATTTCCCATAAAGCCAGCAGTGCCGCCAAAAGAACTATCCGGCCGAGGATCACCCTGAACCTGTATTTTTTTCTTTCCTGCAAATAAAGAAAATGTTCTTCAGATATGTTTACCAACTGCTGCGGTCTAGACATGGACATCCAGTTCCTTCCATATAGAATTAAAGTAAAGGCGGAATTCCGGGGCCTCGCGGCTTTTGAGAGGAGTTTTTTCGCTGCACGTCAGCTCGATGTTGTGAATACTTTTTATGGAACCCGGCCTTTTGGTCAGGACAACTACCTTGTCGGACATGCTTATCGCTTCGGCAATGTCGTGGGTTACAAGAATGGCGGTTTTGTTTTCCCGGGCAATAATTTGCTTGACTTCGTCGGCTACAATCAGCCTGGTCTGATAATCCAGCGCTGAAAAAGCCTCATCCAGCAGAAGTATTTCCGGGTCGACGGCAAGAGTGCGGATCAGGGCTGCCCTCTGCCTCATCCCGCCGGAAAGCTGCCGCGGGTAGGCATGGGCAAAGTCGGCCAGCCCGTAATTTTCCAACAGCTTCCAGGCAAATGATTTGGTCCGCTCGTTAAGGTTATTTTGCACTTCCAGGCCAAGGAGGACATTTTTCCAAATAGTGCGCCATTCAAACAGCTGATCGCTTTGCGGCATATAACCCACCATTCTGGTTCCTCGCCGCACTGCCTTCCCGCAGATTAACACCTCGCCGGTGTAAGTGGTAATTAAACCGGCAATAACGTTGAGCAGCGTCGATTTACCGCATCCGCTGGGGCCGACTATACCTATAAATTCGCCCTTACCGACCTCCAGGGACAGGTTTTTCAAAGCAGTAATTTCACCTTCAGGGCTTTGGTATTTCACCGTTAAATTTTTAACTTCAACAAGCGGAACCGGCTTCAATGAGCTCGCCCCTTTCACTGCTTCTGCGCTTCCATAGCCTGCTCGGCAAAACGATTGGTTACCAGTTTATCGTAGGGAGCCCTCTTATCCAATTCACCGGCCATTTCCATGACATCCTGCAGCCTCGCAAAGGATTCTTCCGTAAAGACGGGATTCTTGGCCCAGGCATCGATTTCCTTGTAACGACGGGCGACGACGGCGAGAATCTCCTCGTCTACATCCGGAAAAGACTCCTTAATCGCCGCGGCAATTTCTTCAGGGGAATGGCTCTCCACCCAGCACTGGCCGCGGTAAATGGCATTGGTAAACTTTTGAATGATCTCTTCATTTTTTTCCAGGTAGCTTTTGCGCGCCGAAAAAACCGTATAAGGAATTTCTCCGCTTTCAGCACCGACAGACGCAACCACAAAGCCCGTTCCCTCTTTCTCCAGGGCAGCTGCCACAGGCTCAAAGAGAGTTACATAATCGCCCTCTCCTCCTGTAAAAGCCCCGGCCATCAGGGCAAACTGGATGTGCGTCAGCACTTCCACATCTTTACCCGGCATGAGGCCTTTGTTTTTCAGGACATATTCCAGCGTCATCAGCGGCACACCGCCCTTGCGCCCGCCGATAATCGTTTTGCCCCTGACCTTCTCCCACTCAAAATCAGGATCAGGCTCCCTTGCCACTAAAAAAGAGCCGTCCCGTTTTGTCAGTTGGGCAAAATTTACGGCATAATCTTCCTGGCCCTGGTTATAGACGTAAATGCTCGCCTCCGGGCCCATAAAACCGATATCAGCCTGGCCGGACAGCACAGCTGTCATAACCTTGTCTGCGCCCTGGCCGGTGGTTATTTCCAGTTCGATGCCCTCATCGGCAAAAAAACCCTGATTAATGGCCACATACAACGGCGCATAAAAAACGGAGCGGGTAACTTCATTCAGCCTTACTTTGAACACCTTGCTCTGAACGCTGCATCCGATTATGTAAGAAAAGAGGAAGACTATTGCCAGCAAAACCCCCAGCCACAGTAAAAATTTTTTCATGCTCACACAACCCCCTTGAAAAATTAAAGCTGTTTTTTTATTGTATTAATTACTGTCTTTTTTGGTTCAAAAAACAATAAAAAAAGAACCGAAAGCCGGCCTGAGCGAAGCGCTTTATGCTTCCGGTTCCTGTGCCCATTCTTTAAAAAACACATACACTAGCAAAGAAGCTTGTAACTGCTCACGTTAAGAACCAAAAAAATTTTTGTTACTGTACCTGCTTGTCCCGGTAACACTTGAAGGAATTCTAGATATCGCATAGAAATAAATATAGTGTTTTTCTACATCAAAATTATAAAAGGTGCTACCGATGAAAATTCGTCCGATAAAGAAAAAACTGAAACTTTATGGTTTTAATAATCTCACCAAAACATTGAGTTTCAATTTTTATGATATTTGTTATGCCCTGACCCAGGAACAACATCGGGAATACATTGAATATATTGATGAGGAATACAATGCAGACAGACTTGTAAAAATTCTGACCGATGTGGCAGAAATAATAGGAGCCAACATCTTAAATGTTGCCCACCAGGATTATTACCCCCAGGGCGCCAGCGTTACCATGCTTGTGGCAGAAAGCAGCGTCAATTGCGAGGAGCCCGTGAAACTTTTAGAAAATGAGTCTCCGGGACCTTCTTCAAGGGCCGTGGTAGGGCATCTGGATAAAAGCCACATCGCGGTGCATACTTATCCGGAAAATCATCCGGATAAGGGTATCAGCACCTTTAGAGCCGATATAGATGTTTCTACCTGTGGAAGAATTTCACCTCTTAATGCTCTCAACTATCTTATTACAAGCTTTGAACCCGATATTGCCATAATGGACTACCGGGTACGCGGTTTTACCCGCGATATCAATGGTACTAAATATTATATCGACCATAAGATCAACTCCATTCAAAACTTCATTGACGAAGAAACCCGCAATTGCTACCAGATGGTCGATGTCAACGTGTACCAGGAAAATATTTTTCATACGAAAATGATTCTCAAGGAATTTGACCTGGATCATTACCTGTTCGGAGTAGCCAAAAAGGAGCTTCCCAAGAAGGATAAGCAAAAAATTAAGAAACGGATTAAAAAAGAGATGCTGGAAATCTTTTACGGCAGAAACATCTGACAAAAGTTGTTTGCGGATCTATTGGTTTGATAGATCGCCGAAATGCTCGAAGATGCCGAAACAATCTTCGGCGAAGACAAGCAAGCACAAAAAAGCCCTGGAAATATTACTTCAGGGCTTTTTTCTATGGAATTTCAGGCTTAATGAAGCAAAAATTTATTGACTGTACGCGGGCGGCATAATTTCATATCCTTTCAGTTTTCCGTATTCAATATATTTATCATAAATCTTCATTTCTTCGACTAGAAAAGTAAAAAACAGTTCTCTAATTTTCGGGGAAGTGCTGTGCATGAAAGCCGCTATATGTGTTGGCAAAAACCCTTGAATACCCCTGAGTATCCTTCTGTAAATATATCTGTCGGAAAAGGGATCGGCAACTTCTGAAATCTTTGTTTGTTTTGGCGGCCTAAGGGGGAAGGGCACACCATACGCGGCTATTTCTTTTTCCAAAATTTTAATATCCCTTATGAGGGCTCTTTTCCCAAGTTTCAGGATTAATTTTAAGTCACCATCTCTAACGAACGGTTCCAGCGTTTCAGTGATATGAAGGACGCTGTACCTCTGCGTTAAATGACTCCAGAGGTGAAATGCCTCACTGACATTAATGGTGCGCTGTTTATCTTTTGTAGACATGCGCAATTCTTTAATTTTTTGGAGCTGCTGTAATAACTTCATAATTACCTCTAAATCTATGTTTTGTAATCAGGGGGCTCATCTATAAAACCCTTTAACTTGCCATATTCAATAATTAAATCCTGCAATTCCATAGTCAGAAACAGGTGATTTTTAAACGCTTTCCTGACCTTTGGTGAAGTGCTGTTCATAAATCCGCTGGAAAGAACAGGAAAAAACGCCTGTATTGCTTCATAGATGCTTTCAAATATATATCTGTCCGTAAAATGCTCCAGCTTTATCGTGGTTTTATTATCGGCAGGCGGTCTCATAGGGTACGGTATACCGTAATCATTCATCAATTCTTCCATGTGTTTAATACCCGTTACAAGGCTCTTTTCCACCTTGCCGACAATAAATTTTAAATCAATATCTTCAATAAAATTTCTAACAATATTTACCGTTTCCAAAATATCATGTTTAACTACCAAAACATCCCATATATAAAAAACTTCGCTGATATTAATATTTTTACGCTTTTCATACCTTGCTTTGCCAATGTCCGTTATCCTTTGTATTTTATCCATAATATCAATCATAGTTAATCGCCCTCTTGCCCCTTGCTTTTATTAATTTGCCCGGTTACTCTTCAACTTATGTAAAATTTTTTATCGGGCGCGAAAAAAGCCCAAATGCCGGCAGTATTCTTTCCTACCGACATTTGGACCTTTTGCATTTAGTGCCGCAAAAATCTTAGCAACAATAATTTCAAATCAATGAAGTACTGAAGTATCTTTCTACCCGGTCAGGCAAAATTGTTACAATTCTTTGTTCCCGGCCATATTTCTCTGCCATTTTAACGGCAGCCCAAACATTAGCCCCAGAAGAGGTCCCCACCAGAATACCCATCCCTTTAGCCAGATCCCTTGCCGTTTGGATGGCATCATCATCTGTCACCTCTACCACATCATCGACAAGGCTTACATCGAGCACCGGGGGAACAAAACCGTCCCCTATTCCCTGTATCTTATGCAGCCCCGGCTCATGGCCCAGCAGGGCGGATACATTTTTCGGCTCTACGGCAATAACCTTGGCCAGGGGATTTTTTTCTTTTATAAATTTACCTATCCCCCCCAAAGTGCCCCCGCTGCCCAACCCGGATACGAAAATATCCACCTTGCCTTCCATCTGTTCCCAGATTTCCGCAGCAGTTGTCAAGTAGTGAACTTGAGGATTGTCGGGGTTTTCAAATTGCTGGGGAACAAAAATATTGGGGTCCTTTGTCTTTTGCCTCTCGACCTCCTCAACCGCTCCACCGATGTTATCTTTTGCCTTCGTTAAGATAAGTTCCGCGCCCAGTGCCTTTATGATCTTTTTTCTTTCCTCACTCATGTTTTCCGGCATGACAATAACAACCCGGTAACCTTTCTGGGTGCCGACCAAAGCTATGCCGATTCCTGTATTGCCCGAGGTAGGCTCCATAATTGTCATTCCGGGTTTTAAAATTCCCCTGGCCTCGGCTTGTTCAATCATATACTTGGCAACCCTGTCTTTGATACTCCCGCCAGGGTTCAAATATTCGGCCTTGCCAAAAACATTCAGGGAAGTGAGCTTCTTAAGGCTGATTAGCGGTGTGTTGCCGATAATATCAAGTACATTTTCGACGACAATAATCGTTTTTTCCCCTCTTTCTAAAAAAATTTCCTTTACAGGAGAAAAACAAAAAGCAAGTATACATTTCGCTGCTTAAAATATTTTATCATACTCGCGCAATTTTTCACTGCTTTTTCTTATTTTTTATTTAGGAAATAATAACCCCCAAAATTACTCCTGCAGTAATGCCGAGGATGGATAAATGGGAGCCTGCGGTTTGATAGGCGTCCGGAAGAAGCTCGTCGCAGATAATATACAGCATGGCCCCCGCGGCAAAGCCCAGTGAAATACCGAGGGTTAAAGGAGAAATAGCACCGAAAATTGCGCCGAAAAACGCGCCGATACCCATTGGTATCCCTGTCAGCAGGGTTATTGTCAAGGCGGTTTGCCTTTTCAACCCGCTATAAATGAGAGGAAAAGCGACGGCCATTCCTTCGGGAAAATTGTGCAGCGCGATGAGGATGGCCAAAGTTATTCCCAGGGAAGAGGAGGCGGCAAACCCGACGCCGATGGCTAATCCTTCAGGAAGGTTGTGCAGGGCTATCCCGATTGCAAGAAGCACCCCCTTTTTCAAAAAAGAGAGATTTTTCTTTTCCGAAGAAAAAAAATGATCATGAGGCAGGTAGTTATCAAGGAGCAAAAAAACGAGGACGCCAAGGATCAGTCCAATGAGGAGGAATGGAAACCCGGTAATCGATATGCCCTCTGGAATGAGCTCCATAAAAACAACAGCGAGCATAACTCCGGCCGAAAGCCCCAGGATGGTTCCCATGAGACGTTCGGAAAGTCGGGGCACAAAATAGGCCGCGGCGCCACCTGCTCCGGATCCGATCACTCCCGCTGCCAGGCCGAACAAAGTAACTTCCTGCCATGTCATCTTTATCATCCTCCTCGGCGGCTTTAGAAAATTGGCTGCTGCTTTTAATTGATTTATTTTATCATGTTTTTCCCGCACTGGGAATGATCGATTTTCACTCTTTTTGCTCTCCTTTTATCTATATTATTGACGGTTATTATTGCTTTTTTCTATTGGCTCTTGCTGTATGTGTCTATCCCTTTTATAATTTTATAATGACCATAAAAGGAGGCGCAACAAAATGTCTCAAACTAAAATTATCGATAACCGGGGCCTTGCCTGCCCCCTGCCGGTAGTTAATACCAAAAAAGCCATGGATGAACTGGCTGTTGACAAGGCAGAAGGCTTTGAGCTCATATCTCTTGTCGATAATGAGACTGCTGCGGAAAATGTTTCCCGTTTCGCCCGCAGTAACGGCTGTCAGGCAGTGGTGGAAAAAAAAGATGACGGTATCTATATTTATATCAGCAAACCAGAAGGCGCGGATTTACCCCGGAAAGATACTGCCGAAGAACCGGATAATGAAGCGCTGAAACTTAGCTGCACCCCGGAAGCAGGCGCTTTGGAAACCGTCATGCTGATCACTTCCGACACCCTCGGCCGTGGCAATGAAGAGCTGGGAAGGTTGCTGATGCGCAGTTTTATCTTTACCCTCAAGGAAAAAGACACGCCGCCAAAAAAACTGCTCTTCTTAAACAGCGGCGTTAAGCTAACGGTGGAAGGAAGCCCTGTCCTTGAGGAACTGCAGGAATTGGCGGAGCGGGGCGTGGAAATTTACTCTTGCGGCACCTGCTTGGATTACTACCAGCTCAAGGAAAAGCTCCAGGTCGGCCAAGTCACCAATATGTACGATACTGTTGATACCCTGCTTGGCCCCTTCAAGTGCATCCTAGTATGAAGCAGGGGGACGGTTCTCCTGCTTCATTCTTCTTCTTCAAAGGAAAAAGGCGGTTCATGGGACAGGGATTCCAGAAGCTTCCCGGCTGCTTCTTCCTGGGACGGCTCACCGCTCACAGCCAGCCAGACACCGCCTTCAGCTCCACAAACGCCCCCTGCGGCAAACAATTCCGCTGCTGCACCGGTCAATAAGGCAAGCGCGTCAATCTCCGTAAATACCTGACCTGGTACGGGAAAAAGCCGCAGGCCGCTTGCCCCGGGGGCATTTAATTTTGCTGCCAGTTCATCAAGGTTGCCGCTGATGCACTTCTCCAACCCGACGGGAATTATTAAACGCACGCGGCGGCCGATGACAGCCTGCAGTGCGGCGGTGATTGTCCCGCCTCTGGGATGCGCGATTAAAATAGCGGCGCGTTTATGCGTCAAATCGAGGGCATTAGCACCCTTGAGGATCACGTCGCCTTCTTCGAGGTTATCCACAACATCAAATATTGTTTTCCCCTTTTGCCAAACTCCCCTGGTAATAACAACATCACCGGGAAATTTGCTTTCATCCGGCAGCCTCCCGCTGGGAGCTGTCGTGTAAGAAGGAGGAAGCGTAATGCCGCGGAAAAAGCGCCGCCGGGGAAAGTTCTCCATATCTTCGCGACCCATAGCAGCAAATATTTCTTCGACAATATAGCCGTTTGTTGTCCCTGCCACGATTACCACGGTCCCGTGAGACAGGGCTCTTTGTATTTCAGGATGTACGGCCAAGGCCTTGCCGATGAGGCGCTTTCCGATTGCCGGCGTTACAACAAACTGTTTCACTTAACGGACCTCCTGTCATTTACCTTTTATATTTTTTCCAAAGCAGTAATGGGAACGTACCATTTGCTGTATTTTTGCCCCTGCTGATCCTGAAAGATCCCTTCCCCGTCCGGGACCATAACAGTAGCCCGCTTGTTTATCCTGTAAATGATTCCCGTTTGTTTTCTTCCCCCATGACTGAAGCAAACCCAGTCACCGCTTTTAAAGCCGTACCTTGAAGCGGCGATTTCCTTTTCTGTCGGCAAATGGTGGTACCTGTCCAGATGGCCGAAAAGTTGTTTGGCCAGAGTTTTAAAACGCTCTTTACGGCAGCTGGACTTTCTGCAGCAGTGAAGCTCGATCAGGTGAACGAGTTCGTGTTCAAAAACAAGCTGCAACGCTTCCAGGGCATCTTTCGTGATAATACCGTTTACGGCTTTGTTCCGCTGCAGCTTGTTATAGTTAAAAAAGAAATTGACCCCAATTCTTATTTCGTAATCCTCCTGCTCCGGCCGAAGCCCCGGCAAGTTGCGCAGATAATTTGTCTTTCCTGCATTCCGCGTCATTTGGGTAGAGAGGGAAAAACGCAGCTTGCCGGGAAAATATTTCCGGAAATATCCCTTAAAAAAAGCGGCATCGTAATACTCAAACAACAATTCCAAATCGGAAACAGCAATGCGGTTTATTTCACCGCTGTTAATATTGGATGATCCGGAAATCAGCAATCGCCTTATTTCCGCTCTTTTTTCAGCAATTTCTTGCGGTGTATATTGTATCTTCAGCAGGTCTTTTATTTGCATATCCCTTGGAGTCCCCAAACACTGATGTATCGCATTCCTTCACATCCTTCATGCTTCCTTTCTTTCCCTTAAATTATATCAAAGCAGTACTAATTTAGTCATTAATCTTGCTCAGTCATCTGCTGGTCCTCGGGGGTTTTCTCCTGAGCCGGTACTGTCATCTCCTCCGTTTCCCCTCGGGCAACTCCCTGAAAATCAATTACCTGAGTGCCTGCCCACGTGTCACCAATCCGGCGCCCCTTGGGCTCGTTCAAAACCTTCATGAACTCAATGACAAGAATTATTAAAGAAATGATAGGAGCTATAATCCAGCCAATTACAGGGATGATCATGATGACAATGGGCAGGGCAAAAATTACATTTCGTTTGGCAGATATTCCAAAATCAGCCTTAATGCCTTGTTCAGTGATCACCTGAATATTCATGACTTTTTTACCAACGCTTTGCCCTTCAAATAAACCGTCCTTGAACAACATGTAAACAGCACCAATAATTGCGCCTATTGCCGGAATAAAGCCAATAGCATATGAAATCAGTCCGTCAATAATGGCAGCAACAACTCGCGTTCCAACCTTTACTTTTGAATAATCTTGCATTTTATATACCTCCAATTTTTTAAGAGTAGTGAAGCAGAAGAACCGTCCCCATGCTTCACTCTTGAAACATCTAGTACATCGGCAATGTTCAGCAAATAATTAATATATATGCCTGTTAAATTTTGAAAAAACCCCAGAGCTTGGCGCATCGAACAAGAATATAAGGCGCAGATCACCGCTCCTGCACGGAGTCGGTGTCTGTTCCGGATATCGCTCTGCTCTGCCGCGACAAATTGCATCACGGCAGCTATGCTGTTTGCGTTTTATGGCGAAAGATTTCCCCTTTAAGTAATTCCAGCAACAACCTGGCTTTCTCCTGGAGCATTTCGTCCTCGCAACCCAGAAATTGAGAAAACGCTTCTTCCTTTATAAAGGCGGCTTCGTCCAAAGTCTTCCCTTTCACCAATGTGCACAGAATTTCTATTGACACATTGGTTGCAGGATCACAGATACATTGATATTTAATATCGGTTATGAGGTTGCCTTCAACCTGGATATAGAGATACAAAAAATCGTCAGTATTTCCGCAGACGGGGCTGACCTCTCCGAAGGTTTCCAGGAAAATGGATGCATTTTCAATCTTCCCCGTATGCTCAAATCCCGTTTTTAATAATTTTTGGTAATATGCTGTAATTGCTTGGTGCATTTTCTTTTACTCCCCATTTCGCTTGTTAAACTTTAGATATAGCCGCGCTCCTTAAAGATCTCGTCCAGCGTTTCCAGGAATATCCGGCATTCATCTATGGTATTGTAGAAGTAAAAGGAAACCCGGTACACCATCCTGTGTTCGCTGTGCGATATAGGGCGGGTCCACTGCAATCCGAACTTCTCGTTAAAATAGGAGTGCACACAGAGAGCGCCGTCCCTGATCATAATATTGCTCTTTTCGCTAAGATCGACAGCTATCCCCAATGCATTAGGCCGTTTGACTTCGAAGGTCAAAATTCCGCCCCTTTTTGACGCATCCTGCGGGCCGATAATTCTGAACCATCCCGTATCCCCGTAACGCTTCATCAGCTCCCCGCTGAGAAAATGGTTCAGGCCGTCCACATGATCCCTTATCCTGTCCATTCCAATCTGCTGCAGATATTGGACGGCTGCTCCAGAGGCAATCTGAGCTGGATAATTCTGGATTCCTGCCTCGAACCTATACGGCGGAAGCGTAAGGGTATAGGAATGATATGTAGAATTGGCGACTGTAGCACCGCCCAGGATAACAGGTACAATGACATTATCCGCTTCATCCTCTTCATGAGGCTTTTGCCCAAGAAGCTCTTTTTTCCCATAAAGCACACCCACCCCTCGCGGGCCACACATTTTATGAAGCGAAAATGCCAGAAAATCGACGTCCAGGCTCTGAACGTCAATGGTTTGATGGGGTACGGTCTGGGCACCGTCAAGAAGTACCAGGGCACCATATTGATGCGCTATTTTAATTATTTCTCTTGCAGGTATAGTATAACCCGTTATGTTTGAGGTGTAGCCCATACTAACCAATCTGACCCGGTTATTCTTCATCTTGCGCTCAAAAGCATCGAGGTCAAATTCGTCCCGGTCATTGGGCAATGTAAAATCAACCTTGATACGTCCCTCTTTCTGCAATTTCAACCAGGGAAGCAAATTGGAATTATGTTCCTTGTCGGTCAGCAAAACAACATCCCCGGACCGGAACGGGAACCCAAGGGCTACCATATTGATGGCATGAGTTGTATTCAGAGTAAAGATAATTTCTTTTTCAGAGTTCGCGTTAATAAATCCGGCAATAATCCGTCGTGAACTTTCTCCTTCCTTCCCGGGAGTTCCTTCAATGCGCCCGAAAACCTCCCGGGCGAACCAATGACGGCTCCTTGTGCCGCTGCATGCAGGATAATCCGTATAATACTCTTCAATTGAAGCGATGACCTGCCGGGGCACCATGGTTGTGCACGCATTATCCAGGTAAATGGGGGGTTTACCATTTCTCCGCCTCTTAAGCGCAGGGAAATCTTCCCTGATTTCCTCAATAGTTCTGCTGCCCATACGTCCGACCTCTTTTTCTTTATATATATAATCAAAGATCCCAATTGTTTCTTGCTTTTATGTCTATAAAGACTTTATGCCTTTATTAACATAATGCGTAGAAAAATAAATGCCGTCGGATTACTCTCTATTGAACTTTTCCTATCCTAAAAATTCACACCTTATTATCACATCATGATAAGTTATTGAGTAATCTATTAACCTTAAATACATTATCGCACTATAAGGTAATAGATGTCAATAGTCTATGCTTTTAATTAATTTAAGCCGGTAAGCCGGCCGCGTTATCTTCTTCTTCGGCAGTACCATAGGGCTGCCAGCAATAAGACAAGTAAAGCCGGGAACACAATTATTCCCGGCCGGAGGAAGGGTGCGTCGGCTGCTCCGAAACGGGAAGATAAGTCTTGCTTCCGGTAATGTTCTGCGGCTGTACTCTCCGGTTCTGCCCGTTTACCGGCCTGCTCAGCATTATGCAAAAAATCATTGTATGCCTGCAGGTAATCCTCGATCTGCCAATGCTGGTCATTAATACCAACGTTGCTGCCGCCTATTAAACCCGTTATCTGCTCTTCCTCAATAATAGCAATGCAGTTCAGGTCAAAGGCGAAATCTGCGTTACCCTTTTCATCGCAGCGCAAGAAGAGAAGAAGTTCCGTATTCTTTTCCGGCAGAGTGCGGATATTGACCCAACCGTAAACATGGTTTTTCTTTGCTGTAAACTTTATCTCCGGCTCAGCATATTCCCCTTTAAGAACGCGTCCTACTGCAACAGTAAAGGTTCTTTCTTCTTCAGCTCCGTAGCTCTTAATGACTTTCCCGGTCAAAATAAGCGTGGAATTGGTAATAACGGCTTCAGGCCCCCCTGCAGCGAGGCGCGCCCCGGCTGCAGGCACAAAGAGCGTCAGAGCCAGTAATACAATAATGGTCATCCCCAGCAGTTTTTCCCGGAACATTCAAAACACCCCGTCTAGAAAGACGAAAAAAAAATTGTTTGGTTCCGGTGCTGCTAATAAATTAGAACAAGATTTCGGCTGCTTTGTAAAAAAAACTGCCGCCGAAGAAAATCAATATACAGCCAAGCGCGGCAATGACGGAACGATATAATTTCTCCTTAATGAATTTACGCGTTTTGCCTACGATGATAGAAATTGCCCCATACCATATAAAGTCAGCTGAAATATGCCCTAAAAAGAACGCTAATACTCCGGCAACACCAAACGATTTATAGGCCTGTATGAGAAAACCCAAACCGATAATAGCCCACCATAAAAAAAAATATGGATTGGCTGCGCTGATGACAATGCCGGAAAGCAACATATTTCTTGCGCCGGCTTTGTTATTGTCTAATTCAACCTTAATAGAATTTTTCAAAGATGCTAAAATCATATCCGAACCCATGTAAACCAACAATAATCCACCAATTATACCAATGCTGATTTGGACGGAGTTGGATTGCAGAACAGTGTCGAAACCCAAAAATATCAATATAACCACAATAATTTCAAGTATAGCATGCCCGGTTATAATAATGAATCCTGAGTAGGGGCCGGTATTTAATGCTTGCCTGATCGTATATGTCAGCAAGGGGCCGGGCATCATGGCACCCGAGAAAGCTACCGCAAGCGCGTATAAAAAGAGCATGACCATTAAAATACACCGCCCAATTAATTGATTAATTAATGTTTTAGAGCCGCAATTCAATTATTTGCCTGGTAAGAGCTGCGAAGCAAATTACGGCGCAACAAAGGAAAACGCAACAAAGCCCCGGCTTCAGGGATTATTACTATCTTACAATAATTGAATGAAATCTTCTACAAAAACCTGAATAATTTAATCTTTTCCTTCCGCGGCCATGCGGAGAATTTTACATTGACAGACATAGTATTATGTGTTACCTTGTATAGCAAGAGGTGAACTACTGTGAAAGCCATAATTTCTACGGACCTCATCCGCGGCCATACCGGCACGATAATACTGAACGTGCTCCGCCAGGGTGACAGTTATGGATACGAGATCTATAAAAAGATCATAGAGCTAAGCGGAAACCAGTACGAATTAAAGGAAGCAACCTTATACTCTGCCTTCCGCCGGCTGGAGCAGGATGGTTATATTGTCTCCTACTGGGGAGATGAAACACAGGGCGGCAGGCGCAAGTACTACCGCATCACCGCTAAGGGCAGGGAATTTTACGAACAAACCAAAAAAGACTGGGACTTTGCCAAAGATATTTTAGACAAACTAATCAAAGGAGGCCTGGGATAATGTCAAAAATTAAAAATCACCTGGACAAAAAAATATGGGCGTACATTGACAAACTCTTTTCCGGTGTGGGAGCAACTCAACAACTGTTTGAACTGAAGGAAGAGCTGGCTGTAAATATCAGAGAAAAAACCGCGGATTATCGAGCACGCGGCATGGACGAAGAACAGGCCCTAAAAGAAGCCATAATTTCCATGGGCGACCTGAGCGGGCTGGTAGATGATATGCGCCAACTCGGCCAGGATACCGCAAAGCAAGCAGTCTACTCCACGATGACGGCACGCATTTCCACGGCCGGCATCGTCGCCGGAGCGTTGCTTATCTTATTCGGCGTATTTGTAACGGCAATGCAATACTTGATGGGCTCTTCCGGTGTAGAGGTTACAGGCAGCGCAATCTTCATTGTTGCCGGCGGAGCATTGCTCACCTACAGCGTGTTGACCAGGGAAACAAGTAAAAGGTATGCCATGAACAAGATTCGTGCCGCGCTCTACGGCATATCAACAGGAATGCTCCTTTTTGGGTTTTTTACCGCGGCAGTCACCCATTTCGCCGTGGAAGAACCTTTTGTACCGGTTGCTTCGCTCATGGTATTTTTCCTGCCGGGTTTTGGGTTGTTATTATTTCTTTTATTGACAGAAACCGGCCGGCGAAAGCAGGTCTAAAAAGTGCCGGCAGCCCCTTACCCCTTAAACCCACACGGCATCACCACGGGTGCAAAAAAAGAAAATTGCGCCTCTTACAGGCGTTCTAAGTTATCAATTGTTCGATCATTCTTTATGTTCCCGGTATTTACCGTAGATTTCGGTTCTATTAACATGACACACACCTCTTCCGGAGCAACGGGTAAGTGTTCCACTCCCTTGGGAATAATTAAAAATTCGCCTTCTTCGAGTTGAATATCCTTATCTCTAAATCGCACAATTAATTTACCTTTAATGACAAAAAACATTTCATCTTCTTTATCATGATGATGCCAAACAAATTCGCCTTTCAGTTTTGCAATCTTAACATAGGATTCATTGATTTCCCCGACGATTTTTGGGCTCCAGTGCTCATTGAACTGACCAAATTTTTGTGCAAGATTAACTTTGTCCATATTATCATCTCCTTAAAATGGTTATCTTAAAACGTCACTGTCACCAGGGTTCCAACGCCTAAAGTGCTTTTAACTTCAATAGTGCCGTCGTGGATTTCAATGATCTGTTTGGCAATAGCCAGTCCAAGACCAGACCCTTGATGATTTTCATCCGTATTGGTGCCTCTGTAGTACCGTTGAAACAAATTGTCCAGCTCATCCTGGGCTATACCTTTTCCGTTATCCTGTATTTTCACGTAAATGCGTTCTGCTTTGTTAATACGAATGTGAATTTCCGTATCCTCATGGTTATGAACAATAGCGTTATAAATGAGGTTGGCAAAAGCTCTTTGCATTAGAGATTTAGCAAATGGAAAAACAATGTGCTCTTGTTGAGGGGTGAAAAATATTTTTCGATTCTCGTAGCGAGGGTTATTTAAGACCTCAATAGTAATGTCTCTCAGTAAAGCTACCAAGTCTTCATTCCGGCGATTTAAAGGGATTAATCCCCTCTTTAATACTTGCGTTAACTTTAGGTCCTCCAAAAGCTCCTCCATATATTGTGCTTTCTGTTTGATCATGTTTGCAAAGCTTTTCATTTCTTGTTCGGTTAACTGGTAATGGTCATCAGCCATTAATTCTCCGTATCCTTTTATGGAAGCTAAAGGAGTTTTTAAGTCATGAGACAAGTTCTGAATCCATTCTTCCCTCATTTTCTCTATATTTTGCCGCATAGATTCGTTTTTCTTTAGGGTATCAGCCAGATTGTTCAAGCTGCCATAGACTTCATGGTACAACCCTTTTTCCGGCCACCGGCGATCATACTCCCCTCCGGCCAGCTGTTGAATACCTTCGATGATTTGCAGAACCGGGTTAGCCAGACTTCTGCCAAATATATATCCCATGACTATGAATACGATAATCGGCACAACCAGGAAAGTGGCCAACATTACTAAAAGATATGATACAAAGGCCTTCGACGAATAGACAAAACTGTATTTTGCTACCCATTGCATGGGAAATCCGATGATATAACTCCATTTATATCCGTCAATTACGGCTGTACCGCAAAAGGTGGTGCAGTCTTCTATGGCACCGGTGTAAATATTGTAAAATACCATTTCACTGGGAGAATAATGTTCCAGGGCATCTGCCGGTTTGTTCCAACTATAAACTTCATAACCTTCTTTGTCAAGAATTTGTATCCAGGCCTGATAACTCCTAAGAGCATCTATACCAGCCTGGGAAACGGCAGGTTGTCCTCCTTCAGTGAAAATATGTTGTTGAAAATTCAAGGTGAACTCCCTCGTTTTGCCCCATAGCCCCCGCTCAGTAAATCTAAAGGCTAAATAAAGGTTAATGAGAAAGACAAGCGCCACAGACAATATCAGAATTGAGAAATATCTAAGCAAAATTTTCCACTTCATTATCTATCCTCTGTCACCAGCTTGTAACCCAAGCCCTTAATGGTAATGATATATTTCGGATTCGCCGGATCATCCTCAAGCTTCTGCCGCAGGTGTCTGATATGAACCATTAAGGTATTATCATAACCTTCATAATCGTAGCCCCATACTCTCTCTATGATCTTATTTTTGCTCAGGATCTTATTGGCATTTTCGGCTAAATACAATAGAAGGCTGTATTCCTTTGCTGTTAAAGGGATTATCTTCCCTTGTTTCCTGATTTCCCCTTTTTCCTTATTAATTACAATATCTCCAAAGGTTATTTCAGTATTTTCCTGAGACTGGCTTTGTAAAGCCAGATACTCGCTTCTGCGGAAATGGGCTTTAATCCGAAAGGCCACTTCTCTGGGACTGAAAGGTTTGGTAATATAGTCGTCTCCCCCGATACCTAACCCCAAAAGTTTATCCACATCCTCATCCCTGGCCGACAAAAAGATAATCGGGACAAAAGTTATTTCCCTTAACTGCCTGCATACCTGAAAACCGTCAATATCCGGCAGCATGATATCCAGGACTATAATATCAGGTTTAATTTTTCCAGCCATTTCGATAGCCTCATAACCACAAGTAGCTTTATAAATGTTAGTGAAGTTTTCTTTAATGAGAACAGCTTCCAATAAGTTGAGAATGTCAACCTCATCATCCACCAATAAGATTTTTTTATCCTTTAAATCGTCCATTTCCACACCTAACAGCAGGATCACCTCCTAAACAACATCATACAATATCACTTTTACTGAAGTTTCTGACCCCATATATGAAGACAACAATTAACAGTATTATACTGGTGAGATAAACTAAATGCCCTTTTCTAAATATCTCCATGGTTCCACCTAAAGCAGCCATAATAGGATATGTCCAGGGATAAATAATCCAGTACTTTGAGTTAGCCACCACCATGGCCGGTAATGCCAATCCAATGCCAATTCCTAAAGGAACAGTCATCTGGGTATAGCGGATACTTAAAACATACAGAATGGCCATAATGGGCAGGGCTGCTAAATAAGTGGCCATGGGCCGGCCAATGAGGCTTTGATAAGGTAAGTTTCCTTCAACCCCAAGGAAAAGACCTGCTATGAGCATGCTTATAATCAATGCTAATAAATTCACAAAAACAAGTCCGCAAGCAGTGACAAACTTAATTGTATAGACCGTCTCTTTTTTGACCGGTAAGCTTAGATACTGCTTCCAGCCGTAATGGGTATTTTCAATGCGAGCTACTAAAGTCATGACAACACTTATTAGCACAGGGAAAAGGATCATGACATAAAAAATCATGCTTTGAGTATAAAGCTGCTCCCAAACGTTTTGCCCCTGCCCAGTAAATAAGTCGTAATAGCGAACCAAGTTAATGACACCTTGCATGATCATAAAGGCAGGTGCTAAGATGACAATCCATAATATTTTGGAATTCTTCAGTTTCAGCAATTCGGCGGCTACAATATCTCTCATTATATCCCTCCCTCTGTATTCTTTAATTTTCTTTTAATTGCTCCTAATAGATTTCCTTCCTTTTGAAAAACATAATGCCAAAACCCAAGAAAATTAAGCCAAATGTTAGACCATAGTACAGAGCAATAGCGTTATTAATAGTAGGATCAGGCAGGGTATAAATCATATGGGCGTAAGGAAGAAATTTGGCTAACTGTTCGGACTGGGCAAAAAACAGGGAAGAGGCAACACCCACAAAACCGATGGCTAAGGCCACATTAGCATTGTTCAAGATGGTACTCAACCAACTTTGGATGCCTATTAAGCTGGTGATGGCCAGTATCTGGTAGACTGTATAGTTTAAGAACAAATTTACATCCAGTAATTCAGTAAATCCCAGTCCCTTTCCGACAGCTACCAGGTAGATACTGTTTCCTGAAATCATCAGCGTATTTAAAATGAGAACTACTGACCATTTGGCTAAATAAATATTCGCCCGGGAAACAGGCAGTGCCAGAGCTTGTTTCCAGCTGTTTGACCTATACTCCAGATAATGAACGTGAGAGGCTATTATAGTAGCAACTAATGATAATAAGAAAGCCCAGATAAAGTGGTGTTGGTTAAGTAACAGCTGCCAGGGATTGTGTCCTTGATTGTGCTCTAAGCTCATCAGATAATCATAGCGAAAGAAAAGGTTACAAAAACTAAGGAATGCTCCCAATAAAGGTATTAAAACAACCACAGGCCAGATAAAACTCTTTTTTTGTTTGAGAAATTCCCCTTTTAATAAACGGAAATACTCCCCCATTAGTCTACCTCCCCTGTTAATTGCAAAAAAATATCTTCCAAATTGCCAAGGCTTGCACTCAAGTGGTATACCCCAAAACCGCTCAGCACCAATTCCCGATTCAACGCTTCCAGATTGATGTTCCTTCCGGGTAGGCAAAGCTTATCCCCTTTAATGGCAACGGCGTAGCCTTTTCCTTTTAAAAATTCTGCTGCTTTGTGCAGGGGATTTGCTTTGATGACAATTTCGTTTCTGCCCCTTGCCTTCAGTTCTGCCAGCGTCCCCTGGAATAACAACTTTCCCCGATGGATGATGCCGACATGGTCGGTAATCAGTTCGACTTCGTTTAAAATATGGCTGCTGATTAATACGGTGGCATTCATCATTTCCGGCAAACTGATAATAAGCTCACGTATTTCCCGCACCCCTGCCGGGTCCAGCCCGTTAGTAGGCTCATCCAAGATCAAAAGCTCCCGGTTCCCCATTAAAAATTGGGCGATGCCCAGCCTTTGTTTCATTCCTAAGGAAAAATTTTTTACCCTTTGGTTTTTCCATTTTGAGAGCTTAACGATTTCCAGGGCTTTGTCAATTTCATTTTTGGGCAGCTGCAGTATCTTTCTGGTTATTTCCAGATTTTCGTATGCTGTTAAATGTTCGTAATAAGACGGTGCCTCTACTATTGATCCAACCCTGCTTAAAATCTCCAGGCGGTGTTTCGTTAGGTCCTGATTAAACAAATGTATTGTCCCTTTGGTCGGCTTGATTAATCCCAAAAGCAACCTGATGGTGGTAGATTTTCCGGCACCGTTTGGGCCGAGGAAACCGTATAAAGCACCCTTTGGTACTCTAAGGTTTAGATCCTTCACGGCAGCAAACTTATTGAATTTTTTGGTCAACCCCCTCGTTTCAATAACAAATTGTTCCACTGTTTCGGCCCTCCTAGATGAGTAATTGATACATGACAAAATAATATCAATGCCGGCTTAACTCTTAATTTAGCCAACCTTAATTTAACCTTAAAACCGTAAAAAAAATAAAGGGCTAATGCAAAAAATCATAGATGCGATTTTCTGCTGCGATTCTCCTGAGCAGCGGTTGAGAAAATAAAATGCGTCTATCTCTAAGAAATAGACGCATTTCTTGTTATAACTTCTATTACCGGTTGTTTGCATTTTCCTTGGCCAAGCGCTGCTGAAAAAATATAAAAATGGGCAGAGGAATCACAATCCAGCCAAGGCTTTTAATCAGAGAGTTTTTACCCCTTTTAATCTGATTTTCTTTATGCGTCAACAACATGGCTTCGTATCTTTTTCTTAATTCTTCTTCCGAAAGCTTTGTCGTTTCGTTTGCTTCATTATTAGTAAAAGATCGTTCCATCCCCATTTTATATTCTTCAAAAGATTGATAGTATGGCGTAGGTGCAACAATATCTGCGGCCGCCGAAAACGCCGCCACGCTGCCTCCAATAATCATCATTAAAGTCGCAAATAGAACTAAATAGATATACACCTTTTTTATCACTTCGTCTCCTCCTTCTATCTTTGACCCGGCCTTCATACCCACAATGCCCGCAACCGCCAACAAAAGCAATACCGTAAACAGAGCAGCTAAAATAAACATTTTCCCTCACCCTAAAAACCACATTTGTTGCCTTCTTTTTTAATTTTTCCATGGAAGCAGCCATCATTTTAACACCAAACATTATTGCCTGTGGCAGGTATATAGTCTTGGATCATTACCAAAGCTCCTTGCCAATCGTCTTACCGTCTGAATATTCTTTGTGGATTTTTGTTTCCTTTACTGCGGAGAGCAGGTTTTCAAGCATGGTGACTTTGAATTAAATTAATCATTGCTGTTTTTTCTTTTATCACCGCCTTTGGCTCTGCTCACCAGCGCTGCGCAGTGAAAAGGAATAAGCTTCTTTTCCGGCGACGCTGTATCAGCAAGGTGATTGCCCATTTAACCCCTGGAACTATATCATCTATCTGTTCCAGAATTTAATAATGCCGTTGTGCATATGTGATACATTTAATAAAACCGAAACCACCGATACCTGCAGATATCAAACCAATTAACTTATATAAATTTATGTACTCTTGGTAAACGATCATAAACCTTGCCGTATCCATACTTCCACCATATGATTGCAAAAAAGCATTTGCTGAACTGCTTCCTAAAGTCACGCTGCTTCCGATAAAAACTAAACCCAAAATGATTAAAATAAGGAAAACAACTTGATAGAATAACCTATTCATAGGACATGCCCCCTTTCTTAATATATGATAAAATGCGGTAATAAATAGCTTTACTTTGTTTTTAAATAAAAATGGCTTTCCTACAATATAGGAATCGCCATTTTCTTGGTTTTCCTTATACACTATCCGATTGCTTGGCAAAGTACTTTATTGTCCCAGGTTACAACATTTTTATTAGAGAACAATAATAAAGATGATAACAACGGTTTCCTACTCCACCGTCACGCTTTTGGCCAGGTTGCGGGGCTTGTCGACCGGGCAGTCCCGGGCTACCGCGGTATAGTAGGCCAGAAGCTGCAGGGGAACGACTGTCAGGACGGGCATGAGAATGTCCAATGTGGCGGGTAGGTAAAAGACCCGGTCCACTTCCCGCTGGAATTCGATGGTTCCTTCCTGGGCAAAGCAGATGACATGGCCGCAACGGGCCTTGATTTCCTTGATGTTGCTGAGGGATTTCTCCATAACCGACCGCTGGGTTACCAGGGCGATGACGGGGATACCTTCGACGATCAGGGCCAGGGGGCCGTGTTTTAGTTCGCCGGAGGCATAGGCTTCAGCGTGGATGTAGGAGGTCTCCTTAAGTTTGAGGGCTCCTTCCATGGCTACGGCATAGTCGAGGTTCCGGCCAATGTAGAAACAGCTTTCCCAGGAGGCAAGGTACGCTGCCAATTCCCGGATTTCTTCGGCCCGTTGGAGAATGGTCTCCACCTGGTCGGGCAAATTAAAGAGAGCTTCTCCGGCCTCTTCAAGGGTATCCCGGCTCAGGTTCCCTTTTTCCTGCGCCAGATAGTAAGTGAGCAGGTAGAGGGAGAAAATCTGGGTCAGGTAAGCTTTGGTGGAGGCAACGGCGATCTCGGGACCGGCCCAGGTATAGAGGACCTTGTCGGCCTCCCGGGCAACAGTGCTGCCCACCACGTTGGTAATGGCCAGAATTCTTTGGCCTTCCTTCCGGGCAAGTCTGAGAGCAGCCAGAGTGTCGGCCGTTTCACCTGATTGGCTGATAACAATAAATAGTGTGTTTTTGTTGAGGAGCGGGTCCCGGTAGCAAAATTCGGAAGCCAGATCCACCTCCACAGGAAGTTTAAGAATTTTTTCCATGGCATACTTGGCTACCAGGCCGGCATGATAAGCAGTACCGCAGGCGACAATATAGACCTGCTCAAAGGAGTTGATCTCTTCGGGGGTGAAATTTAACTCGGGAAGGGAAAACTCTTTGCCTTCCCTGAGCAGCCGGCCCCGCATGGTCTCGCGCAGTGCCCTGGGCTGCTCCATGATCTCTTTAAGCATAAAATGAGGGTAGCCCCCCTTTTCTGCCTCTGCGGCATTCCAGGTAACTTCGCTCACTTCCTTTTGCAGGGCTTCGCCTTGGGTGGAATAAATTTCCACATTATTTGCCGTGACAACGGCTGCCTCTCCGTCTTCAAGAATGTAAATCTTGCGCGTATGGTTCAAGAAGGCCGGTACATCGGAGGCAATATAATTTTCTCCTTTTCCCAGTCCGATGATGAGAGGGTTGTCTTTGCGGGCACAGACCAATTTTCCCTTTTCCTTTTCGCTGACAGCCACCATGGCAAAAGAACCCTCGACCTTCTTTACCGCCCTGATCACCGCCTGGAGGAGATCTCCGTCAAAGAAATGCTCCACTAGGTGGGCAAGAACCTCGCTGTCCGTTTCCGAGACGAAACAGTGTCCCTCCTCTTCCAGCCAGCGGCGCAAATTCAGATAATTTTCAATTATCCCGTTATGGACAACGGCAAATTCCTGGGAACAGCCGCAGTGAGGGTGCGCATTGATATCGGAAGGGGCTCCGTGCGTAGCCCAGCGGATATGACCGACACCCGCGGTTCCTTCCGGAAAACCTTCCCCGATCTTCCTTTCCAGGGCGCTGATTTCTCCCTTGGTCTTGATTACCTTTAATTCATCCGGGCACAAAAGAGCCACGCCGGCAGAATCGTAGCCCCTGTATTCCAGCTTTTTCAGCCCTTCCAGCAAGATAGGATAAGCGTTTTGCTCACCTATGTATCCGACAATACCGCACATGAGACATCCTCCAGTTTCTTTGTATTAGGCGTGTTTTTTGTCAACCCATTATTACATTTTAACTTTTTAAAACTATTTCTTAAAGATGTATTTTCAGCTTGTAGCTATCATTTTCTCTATTATAATATCAATTTCTCTTCAATTTAGTGAAACTGCTCACCAGCCCCCCAGTTCCTGTTTTACCTTGAGGGCAAGCTCCTGGGAAAGCTCACTTAGAAGATCGTAGCTTTCTCCTTCCACCATGATGCGGATGAGGGGTTCGGTACCGGAAGCCCGGATCAGGACCCTTCCCCGGGCGCCCAGCCTTTCCCGGGCCGTTTCCAGGGCTTCTGCCAGCCGGGGATTCTCCTGCCAGCCGTCCTTTTCACGGACGCGGCAATTGACCAGGACCTGCGGAAGCCGGGGCATTATCCCGGCCAGCTGTGATAAAGGAGCCTTTTTTTCCACAACGACTTTCAGGAGTTGCAGGGAGGTTAAAAGCCCGTCACCGGTGGGCAGCAAACGGGAAAAGATAACATGCCCCGATTGCTCACCCCCCAAAACGTAATCTCCTTTGAGCATTTCTTCCAGAACATAGCGGTCCCCGACCCGGGTGCGCAGGATACGAAAGCCCTTTTCTCCGGCCGCGATGTCCAGCCCACCGTTGCTCATTACCGTAGCCACAACGGTATCGCCCTTCAAAGCCCCTTTTTCCTTCAGATAGGAGCCGCATATTGCCAGGACAGCATCGCCGTCAACAAGCTCCCCTTTCTCATCCACCGCGATAAGCCGGTCTCCGTCCCCGTCAAAGGCCAGGCCCAGGTGTGCCCCTGATCTTTTAACTGCCGCCTGGAGTTTTGCCGGGCTTGTGGAACCGCAGTTGATGTTAATGTTCAGCCCGTTGGGCTTGCAGGACAGGGAGATTACTTCCGCGCCCAACTTCCGGAACAACCGGGGGGCAATACGGTAAAGGGACCCGTTGGCGCAATCTAAAACGACCTTGATCCCCGGCAAAGAAGGAGCATGTTTTTCCAGAAAAGAGAGGTAATGCCCCACAGCTTTTTCTGAATGGTAGGAACGCCCCACATCTTCTCCGGACGGCCGCGGCAGGGAGTCTGCTTCCTGGAAGTAAAGGCGCTCCACTTTTTCTTCCAATGCGGAGCTGAGTTTATGACCCTGGCTGTCGAAAAATTTCAAACCGTTGTCTTGAAAAGAATTATGGGAGGCGGAGACCATAACTCCTCCCGCAGCTCCCAGGTGCCTGATCAAAAAAGAAACCCCCGGAGTTGAGACAACCCCCAAAAGGCGAACATCCGCCCCTGCTGAAGTAATTCCGGCCACCAGGGCGCCCTCCAGCATTTTTCCCGAGGCGCGGGTATCCATCCCAATCAGGAAACAAGGACGGGAGGAGCCATATTGCTCTTTCAGCAACGCTGCCACAGCCCGGCCTGTTTTTAAGGCAATTTCCGGGGTCAGCTCCACATTGGCCACCCCGCGAATTCCGTCAGTTCCGAACATTCTGCCCATTATTCCCCACCTTCTCACATGTTAATCTTCGGCAAAGAAAATCCTCACGAGAACCGTCTTATGATCGTCATTAACCGGCCTGATTCCTTCCGGGAAAGCCAAAGGTATCTCTTTCGCGGTTCCGCTTTCCCAACCGTCAAGATCAAGCTCTTCAGTGAGAATAACTTGAAGATCAGTCAGGAGATTTTGGGGGCCCTGGATAGCCACCACCGGCGGTTCAATACTAATCGTTTCCACCTCTAGGCCGCTAGCGTAATCCTTGAAAACCGCCTCAACGGGAACCTCTTTCCGGGGATAAGCCAAACTTACTTCTACATCGGCAAATTCCGGAGAGACAGTTACTCCGCTAACAATTCGCCCGATGCTGTCAACAGGGTAAAGGGCAACGCTTTCCCGGATGAAACTCTTTGCCGCTTCTATATCAAGGTAAAAGATGACCCTTTCCGTAAGCTCGACTTTATAGCGCGGTCCCTGGACAAAAACTTGCTCTGGTTCAAAATACATCTCAGCAACAATCATACCGCTTCTGTTTTTCCCCAGGAACTTCGGCTCGATCGGCATCTGCAGGGCGATAAGGTCTTCCAGGACAACGATGGTACTGGCAGGCTCGATGCGCACGATACTCATTCCCGGCGGCGCGGTAGCCTCAATGCGTACTTCATGACGGCCTTCCTTCTTTCCGTTAAGGTTAACATATGCCTCCAGGTCGGCAGGCGTTAGTCCGTCAAAAGAGGGCTGAAGCCCCTGCAGGGTCACTTTCACGCTATCGGCCATCTCCACCACAACCAGATCATTTCCCAGGTTGCGGCAGGCCAGAGGAATTTCTTCGAAAGTACGGCGCATTTCGGTTCCCAGAGTTTCCTGCCTGTCTCCGGCAACAAAAAACCAGAGGATCAGAGCCAGGAAAAAGGATAGGATCTTGGTAAAAGTCGGGCTTTCAATAAGTTTATTTCTCTTCTTCTGCATTCTGCTGGTTAAACCTCCGGGCAAAGATAGCGGGAATTACTTGCCTTTTCTGCTTGGCAGCAGAAAAATATTGATTCAGAAGGGTGCTTCGAAGGGTTTTCTCATCCAGGTAACGGGTCAGTTTTCCATCATGAGCCAGGGAGATAACTCCCGTCTCTTCGGATACGATAATAACCACGGCATCGGATACCTCGGTAATCCCCAGCCCGGCCCTGTGCCTGGTCCCCAGCTCCTTGCTGAGGTTGGGATTCTCGGTCAGAGGCAGGTAACAGCCTGCCGCGGACAGGATCAGATCGCGGATAATCACCGCTCCATCGTGCAGGGGGCTGCGCGGCATAAAAATATTGATTAGAAGCTCTGCCGTGACAAGCCCTTCAATTTTTATCCCTGTCTCCGCAAATTCCTTCAGGCCGGTTTTCCGTTCCAGGACGATAAGAGCGCCGATTTTCTTTTTCACCAGCACAGGAATTGCTTTGAGGAGTTCCTCCAGTACAATCTCAAAATTCTCTTCTTCGTACTCGTAAGCAGGCCTTTGGAATATTTTTCCTCTCCCAATGTGTTCCAGAGCGCGACGAAGCTCCGGCTGAAATACAATTGGAATGGCGATAAGGCCTATGGTCATCAATCCTTCAAGAAACCAGTTGATCGTCCTCAGGCCGAGCAGGCCGCTTCCCACCAGGGCAATAAAAAGCACAATTAACCCTTTCACCAGTTGTTCGGCGCGGGTGCCCCTGATCAGTATAATCAGCCGGTAAAGAATATAAGTTAAAATAGCTATATCCAGAACATCCCGCCAGTCAAGACGAAAATGAATAATTCCGGCAAGAAGTTGTTCCCACACGAAAGCCACGGGACACCCCCTTCACCATTTAATGTATACTAACTCTACCTATTTCTATTTTTTTATGACAAAAACCTCTTTATGATTGTTTTTTTTGCAAATTTCTAGGCGGAAAAATATTCCTTGGTAAGCCTGGCCGTTATTCCGCTTAAAGCCACCAGCCCCACCAGGTTGGGAATAGCCATCAACCCGTTTAAAATATCCGCTAGGCCCCAGATCAGCTTCAAGCCCCCCAGGGAGCCGACAAAAACGAACAATATCCATAAGAGCCTGTATGTCCCGGCAAAGCCTTCCCCCAGGATAAAGCAGGCGCACTTCTCCCCGTAGTAGGACCAGGCCAGCAGAGTGGAAAAAGCAAAAAAGATTAACCCCCCGGTAACGATATATTGCCCCGTCGCTCCGGGCAGTCCCCGGTTGAAGGCCCAGATAGTCATGGCCGCGCCGTCCAGCCCCGTCTGCCAGGCTCCGGTAGTGATCAGGACCAGCGCGGTAATGGTACAGATAATATGGGTGTCAATAAAGACCTCCAGCACGCCCCACATCCCTTGCCGGGAAGGGTGGGCCGTTTTGGCCGCGGCATGGGCAATTGACGCGCTTCCCAAACCCGCTTCGTTGGTAAATATCCCCCGGGCAATACCGATACGCCAGGCCTGAAGGAGTGATGCGCCGGCAAACCCGCCGAGGGCTGCTTCTCCCCGGAAGGCTCCGGAAATAATGGTTAAAAAGGCTGAAGGGATTTGCTCACGAAAGATGAGAAGGATGAAAAGACCGCCTGTAAAGTAAAATAGAGCCATGAAGGGAACAATTGCTGAAGATATTAGGGCAATTCGCCGGATCCCGCCGAGAATAACCAGAGCGGTGATAAAGGCCATGATTAAACCAGTGAAGGGGGCAGGAATTCCAAAAGTCTCGCTCACAGCGCAGGAAACGGAATTTGCTTGCACCATATTGCCGATCCCGAAAGCAGCGAGGGCTCCCAAAACGGAAAAAAGAGAAGCTAGCAGCGGGCTGTGAAGCCCGTCCCGCAGGAAATACATGGGGCCGCCGGAGATACCTCCTCTCCTTGACCGGGAACGATATTGAACCGCCAAAACTACTTCGCTGTATTTCGTCGCCATACCGAAAAAAGCTGAAACCCACATCCAGAAGACAGCCCCCGGACCACCGAGAAAAATTGCCGTGGCGACGCCGGCTATGTTTCCGGTCCCTATGGTCGCTGCCAGGGCTGTTGTCAGAGCCTGAAACGGAGTAATCTCTCCGGGAGCCTTTCCGCGCCTGCGGACAAACAGCTCGCCCAGCGTATGTTTTAAGATATAAAAAAACTTTCTTGCCTGCAGAGCTCCGACCCGGCAGGTAAGAAAAACCCCGGCGGCAAAAAGTACCATCGTCAGGGGCAGACCGATGATCACCTCGTGAAGGTGCTGCAGTATTTGCTCGATGATGGCAACCCCCTAGAGGAGCTTAATCCTTTGACAGCTCACTCCCCTCTCCATAAATATGCCCTTCCAGGCGTATAGTATAACCACATTCTGCACAGCTTTTTTCCTTAAGTCCGGCATTGTGTATGCGGTACCCGTCACGGACAATAAGGGGCCGGCGGCAGGACGGGCAGTAAGTAGTGCTGCACTCCCGGTCATTAACGTTTCCGAGGTAAACGTAGGAAAGCTTTTCCGCGGCCAGCTCAAAGGCTTTCTCCATGGTTGCAAGGGGTGTGGGCGGGAGGTCCAGCCGGAAATTGGGAAAATAACGGCTAAAATGTACGGGAATATCCCTGTCCAAAGAAGCCACCCAGTCCACGAACTTACTGATGTCGTCAGGGCTGTCATTGAGAGTAGGAATAATAAGGTAGGTCAGCTCCACGTGGCATTCCGCAAGGGCATGCTCGACTGTGCGGAGCACCTCTTTTAGCCCTTTTCCCCGGCAATAGCGGCGGTAAAAACTATCGCTGAAGGCTTTGACGTCTATATTCATGGCGTTAATATGAGGGAGGAGCTCCTTTAACGGCTCAGGATTAATATAGCCGTTGCTCACCAGGACATTTTGAAAGCCTTCCCCCGCGAGAAGCCGGGCTGCTTCAAGGACAAATTCATACCAGACTCCCGGTTCATTATAAGTATAAGCCACCCCCAGTTTCTCCTGGGGAGGACAGTCTTGCAGTATCTCCCGGAGCATTGCCGGACTGACTTCTTCCCACCGGGATGTATGATCGCCCCGTGCCAGGGTCCAGTTCTGGCAGAAGGAGCAGTGCAAGTTACACCCAAATGTACCAATTGATAGAATTTTCCAGCCCGGATAAAAGTGATACAGAGGTTTTTTTTCAATGGGGTCCATGGCCAGGGAACCGCAGCGTGCATAGTTGAGGGTCAAAAGCTTGCCGGACTTTGCCTTTCGCACTCCGCAGGCTCCCAGCTGTTCGTCCTTAATCCTGCAGCCCTGTGGGCAGAGAAGACAGAGGACATCTTCCCCTTCAGTGCGGTAGTATAATGCTTGTTTGGCAGGCATGCAAAGCCACCTTTCCAACTAATAATAACGGTTGACCCGGAAACGATAAATTTCCACCGGCTCGCTTGAACCGATCCCTGCTTTCTGTCTGGCAATGTCCAGCTGCATTTCTACAGAATCAACCCCTTCCAGGTCCGGAAGAAGCAATCCGGTGCGGGGGCCGCTGCGAACGATGACACCATAAACCTTGGGGTCCAGCTCTGAAATGTCTGTTACCTTTTCCGGTTCTGTCAACACATCCACGCTATATTCCAGTTCATTTAATTCTTCGGCGGAAACAGGCGGGAATCTGGGATCCCGCAACCCGGCGCTGAGGGCATTGGCCGTAATCTCTTCCGCCAGGGTTTCCTTCGTCGGAAAGATGGTCCCAATACAACCCCGCAGTGCACCCCGCTTTTTAAGGGAGACAAAAACCGCCCCCGGTTCCTGGAATTCCCTGGGAAGATCTGAGGGGATCTGAAAATCTTTGTTGCCTTTAACCCTGCTTTCCAGGGCCCCGCGGGCAATCCGGGTGTAAAGCGAGCCTTTTTCTCCCTTATGAGTTTTTTCCGTCACTATACCCACCTTCCTTTCTCTGTGGAGTCAAGAGGGCTACCGCGTACCCCACACCAAAAGGTCCCTCGTAAGACAACAGCTCCGGCTGAACAGCTTCCCCGTCCAGGCATCCCAGGAGTACGGCGATGGAGCGCAGCCCGCACTCTCCGGCAGCTTGAATGAGCTCCCCGTCCATTGTCAGTATTTTCTCCACCTGGTAGTTTTCAAGATAGTTGACGAGCAGCCGGTCGAATTCTTTAGCCCTGGGATGAAAACCGGCCGGTGCCCCCCTGATAAGGCGGTGGGAAAGATCGCTGCTGGCTACGACCACGATCCTGCGCTGCAGCCCTTCGGCAGCTTTTTTAATGGACCTGCCGAAATTGTAAAGCTCTCTGTAAGGAAGAAGCGCGTAGGTGATGGCTACGCAGCGGTTACCCGTTCCGGCCTTCTGCAGATAATAGAGGGGAACGGTAACACCGTGGTCCAAGTCAAGCTTTTCACCAATTTCAACTCCTTCTCCCCCCAGCAAAACCGTCTCGACCCCTGCCTTGCTGCTCTCAGCCGCAATTGCCCGGACCAGCTCGAGATCATTATCAGCCTGAAGCTGCACCTGGGGAGCGAGAAATCCGGAGAAATCTCCCTGCAGCCTGTTTTCAGCAAGAATGGCCACTGCGTTCCTGAACATGGGGCCGTGGGGCGTAATTATAACCAAGGTATCTCCATTAACTTCAGCGAGACGGCGGGCAAATATATGCATAGCTTCTACCGTCTTGCCGGCTTTTTCCTGCTCCCCCCGCCCCACTTCGGGAAGGATAATGGGCGGATGGGGGGCAATCCCTGCTGCAATAACACCCAAGGATATCCCTCCTTATCCCTGATTGGATCCGGGAAAATGTATGCCTTTACAGCTTTCCCGTAATAATCGTCCGGTATACCGGTGACAATGATTCTTTAACTTTGGGACCGCGGTGAAGGACAAGCCTTCCCGTTTTCTTCCAGCATATTCTTTTTCTTCCCTGGCTGATTATAATTAACAATTAATTACTTCTCCAAACAGGCGAGAAATCCCTTCTAACGAAAAAAAAACCTGAAAAAGCTATTTTTGGCTTTGATACTTAATGATACCCGCATAAATAGCCCAGGCAATTTTTTTCTGGTAATCAGGAGCAAGCAACAGCCGGGCTTCCTCTTGATTGGAGATAAAACCCACTTCCACAAGGGCCCCCGGCACATCAAGCTCTCTGAGGAGAAAAAAATCGCCGCTTTTTACAGGCCGGTCGGTATTCTGTAAAACCCTGATCAGTTCGGCTTGTATACATTCGGCCAGAAGTTTGTATTCTTCTTTTCCATTTTGATAAAAGGTCTGCGCTCCGCGCCAGTTGGATGAAGGAAAAGAATTGGCGTGAACGCTCACCAGAAGATCCAACCGGGATTTTTTCAGAATGGCAAGTCTGTTGCGCATATCCTGTTGTTTTTTAGGACCCGCGACGGGAAGTTCCAACAGGTCCGTGTCTGTTTTCCTGGTCAATACTACCCCCGCTCCCCCCTGCTGGAGATATTCCTGCAGATAAAGGCTGATAGCCAGGACAATGTCTTTTTCTACAGCTGTTCCCTGCAGGGACATACAACCCGGATCATACCCCCCATGTCCCGGATCGATGCCGATAATTAGACCGGAAAGGGGCAAAAGGGCATGGGCAGGATAGGTTCTCCCCCTATGAAAAGCTTGAAAAAAGATAAAAAAGACCAGTAAAAGGAAAACCGCGCCCAGCAGATAAAACCATCTGGGAAGTTTCAGGGTCAAAAACAGGATCATGCTTTACACCTCAATTTTTACCTTTTCTGTAACTGCTCAGGTCTTAAGAGATAATCTGTTAGACAGCGAAGCATACATTAACCTCTGAGCAGTTACCCTTTTATATCATTACTATTAAAGAAAAAAAATTTAAAAACTCCCCTCATCAGGAAACTTTTCTAAAATATGGCAGAGTAAAAAATTAAAGTGCAAAGGCAAAAGAAAATGATATTAATAAAGACAGGGATGGAGCTTTAAAAAAGAAGAAAAAAACAGAAGGAGAAGCTGAAGGAGAAGGAGGAGGAGAAGAAGAAGAGTAAGAGGAAAATAAAAGGGTAATTGGAGAGAAAATAGTATCTAATTTAGAGGTGAAGAATTTTAGCAGGTGCCGGTTTGCATCCTGTTTACGGGGAAACTGAATCCGGCACCGCTTTTATCTTAAGTAGCAAAGGCTTTAGAAAAACATCCTTTTGATCAGCATAAAGTTCCTGCGGACTGCTTCTTCCCCCTTAACCATCTGCATATGCCCGGGAAGGAGCCAGTCGATATCCTCAATACGGGAAAGCTTATCCACGCTCTTGCCCAGCGTTGCCATGCTGCCGCCGGGAAAGTCAGTCCTGCCGATGCTGCTATGAAAAACGGCATCGCCGGTAACGAGGGCCCGTTCCTCCGGAAAATGAATGCTCAAAGATCCGGGGGAATGACCGGGGGTATGGTAGAGCACAATTGTATCTTTTTTTTCTCCGCTGCCCAGTTCCAGCTCTCCTTCCTGCAGATAGAGATCGATCCGGGGTTGTGCGGGTTTACTTCCGGCCATTTGTTGAAAAAAAGCGGCCATCATTTTCATATGGGACTCTTCGTCCTTGTGCATGGCCACACGAATCTTGTATTTATCCTGAAGAAGCGCCGCGGCTTCACAGTGATCAGGATGACCGTGGGTGCAAATAATCAGATCAATTTTTTCGGGGGTAAAACCGTCGCCTTCCATTTCCAAAAGCAGGTTGTCAAGACAGTTTTCCCTGTATTCGTTGTGCACATGTCCGGGATCGATAAGGATCGTTTTCTCGCCGGCATAAAGAAACGCATTACAGTTATTCCCCATACCCCTCCAGGGGTAATAGTACATTTTTTCTGTTAGTTGCATCCTTTTAACCTCCATTTCTGGTATGATAGGATTATAACATAGTTTTTAAGGAGATGGTAACTGACATGAAAAAAATCAAGTCATCCCTGGAAATTGCCCTCGAAAAAGTAGGACAAGTAACAGAGAGCAGGGAAGAATTGGAAAAATTTAATGATGAAAAATATTTGAAAGCAGCCGCCTCTCTTGGAAACTCGTTCCTGGAAGGGAAAACAAACAAAGAGCGGGCCAAGGAAACGATTAGCAGTTACCCGGAAGGAATCCGAGAAAAGGCCTGGCGAACTTTTATCCTCCGGGTGGCCGAGGGGGTAAGCCCGGCCAACATTACGAAAGTGCTGGAAACGATTACTTTTTTAACAGATAATACGGAAGTAAAAAAGATTTGCGGGGACACTTTCGAACTCTTTAAGCACCACTTGGACCGGCTACATGAAAAGAAAGCCGAGCTGGAAAAAGAAATGCATCCGATCCTGGAAGAACAACTTGACCGGGAAGGATTTCGAGGCTCTGCACTGGCCGGATTTAATATTTCCCAAACGGAGCCCTGGCAGAGAGCTGTTTTAGAGTTTGATAACCATTATCAAGAAATGCTGAAGGATTTTCGGGAAAAATTAAGTAAAAGCCTGGAAAAGGAAAACAGGCAATAAAAATAAAAATGGTCCGGGCAATATTTACGGAGATCCTGTTTCTTCTCTCCAGCACAGGCTTTCCAGAAAACCCGGCGAAGGCGTGACCCTCCAAAGGCCGTTTTGCAGCTTTACTTCCCAGCTTTCACCTTCAAAGGAAAATTCCTGCCCGTTTCCCGCGAGAAGCACGTTAAGGCGGCAAAGCACACCGGATGGAATCCTGCCGCGGTTTTCCCTTTGTTCCTCTTCCACCTGTTCTACCTGGAAAGAAACCGGCTTCAGGCTCCAGCTTTCCTTCCAGGCGGGGTAGCTGCGATGGTCCAGGACGAAATCCGTGTCCTGCAGGGCAAAAGCTTCGCGCCAGTCTCTGCGCTGCAGGGCCTCTAGATACGTTTCCACCGCCCGGGAGGGCGTCCTGCCGAGGACGTCTTCCCCCTTTTCCATCCGGGAATTAAAAATTTCCCGGTTTTTCTCCTCCGCCTCTTCTGCTGTCAGGAGCGCTTCCGGCTGGTAATTGTTATTCGCGTTCCAGAGGAGGTACTCGTCAATACCCAGCCGCGCCGCTGTTTCGATCTGCTCCCTGATTTGCCGGGGGCCGTAAGGAATATTCCCTTTAATCCAGGAAGCAGTAAAATTTTGCAGCCAGGGCCGAATGATAGCAGGGTTTTTCAGGGAAGCGTTGCGCTTGATGGAATCCTCAAGGGCGTTTTTCACCGTTGTGCCCGGATGGGCATCCGGAACCGCCAATCCGAAATAGCCCGGCCCGTAGTGGCTGGGGTAAACCATGGGGCAGATATAATCCACGCAAGGGGAGATCTCCTCCCATGTTTGGCCGATCCGGTCCGCATCTCCCCAAGAAGTGGCGATAACTCCGAATACATCTGCAGAAAGATAAACATGGTAATCTTTCAATTGTTCCCGGGCATAGATTAGAAATTCACGGATAACCTCGTCTTTTGCCAGATGATTTTGGGCTTGATAGTAAGCTTCCTGCTCAACCTGCCGGGCATTTTCCGGAAAACGTACATAATCGAACTGGATCTCGCTAAAGCCTAGAAGCGCGGCTTCTCTGGCGATAGCAATATTATAATCCCAGACTTTTTTCTCGTAGGGGTCTATCCAGGCCACGCCTTTGCGATCCCGCCAGACACCCCCGGTTTTGCTGCGAATGGCCCAATCCTGTCTTTGCTCTGCCAGGAGCGGGTCTTTAAAAACAACGATCCGGGCGATGGGGAAAATCCCCCCGGCATGCAATTCATCCAGCACCGCCTTCATGTCTTTAACGGGAACGGATTTATCGGCGCCAACCTCATTAACAATGGGAATTTCACTGCGGTAGCTCATCATCCCATGGTCATTTTTAACATCAATGACCATGGCATTAAGTTCACTGGACTTAACCATTTCCAACAAATTGCGGTAGCGGGATTCCCATCCCACGGTATGCCCCGTCAGGTAGATGCCGCGGGCTTTAATAGGAGGACTTTTCGCCCGCTCCGGCGGAGGCAGGGGGACATAAAAATCGCCAAGTTTTTTCTTCCGCTCTTTTTCCAGCTTCTCCCGCTCTTCCCGGGCCAGGCGGAGGATTTCTTCCTGTCTTTGCGCCTCCGCGATCTCTTCAAAGTCCGGCTCTTCGGCAGACCCGGAGGCCTTTGCCGCTTCCTCTTTGGCAGCCACGGAAGTAACAATATCCGGCGTTTGCTCCATACATCCCGGAAGGGCAAAAACCATCAAAAAAATAAACAGAACTGCACAGATAAACGGGTGTTTAGCCGGAAATCCCGCTGAACAGGCTTTAAATGATCCGAAATATTGCTGCATAAAAGAGATAATCCCCCAGGGTCCTTTAAATTTAAGAGCATGTAAAAAGACTATACCTGTTTTTGACAAAAAAGTCTATCAGCGGGAAAGAAGCTTATTGTCATCTTTCAACGTTTATTGCATTTTTATTGTATGTTATGGCATTTTTCACAAAATAGGAAAAACTGCCTTCGGCAATCCATTTTAGCTGCTGATGATTTCCTCCAAGGTTTGCTTTTGCAAACTATCAATTTGTTCAAACAACATATAAGGGATGTACAGCCCTTCCAGTTCATCATGAAGGGTCTTGGCCCTGGAAAGGAAAGAAACGGCTTTACTAAAAGCAGCATGAAAGCCGTTCTTCAGCTCTTCCGGGTCATCAGGTGCCTTTCTAAAAGGGGTCTCCAGAGGCCCGACGTCAATTACCCTTGCGACGCTCAGCATAAAGTTATGCGGCCAGGAGCTGTTGATGACAGCCATGTCCAATTCCGGAATAATGAGATGGTCTGGGCTCCGGGGATCCAACGCACAAGAAAAAATTTCCACAAAATAACCATGTTCCACAGCTGCATGCAAAACTTTAGCAATAACTTTTCTTTTTGCCCTTTGATTCTCCCCGTTTAAGATATAGACATGGGAAAGGCTCTCCACCAGCGTATCTAAATAATTCACAGCCCCCCCGGGAGTGATAGCGGAAGCAAAAAGTGTGCGGGTCTTTTTTGAACGGGGAGGCTTCTTTTCTCCTGCCAGGATCTTTTCCAATATTTCTTCGGTAAGAGACAGTAAGGCAGCCTCATCTGTTTCCTGGAAACAATCTTCAAAGGCATCCCGGTAAAGTTTTGCTGCAGCCAGCATGCGGTAAGCCTGCTGGAATGACCGGCTGATCTCTTCTTGGAGCCCGATAATACTGCTTTTCTGTTCCCTTATCTTCTCAGCTTGCCAGTACTGCCCAAAGTTAATGATCTCTTCCACAGCCCCCGGGTATTTAGGCTCGATAACATGGGGAGCAGTGCCGTCCATCAGCGCGATTTTTTTCTCGGGTATGTAAAGGGCATCGAGGGCATCGTTGTCTGAAGAGCAGAAATGGTATTCAAGCTCATAACCCTGTTCAGCTAGTATCTTGCCGATATTTTTCATAAATGATGATTTTCCTGCACCCGGTCCTCCTTTAAAGATAATGATTCTGTTGGCCTCAGGACCGGCAATTTGGTCATAATAAGAAAAAAACCCGTATGCAGAGTTGGCTCCGGGGAAAAATTTGCGGATCCGCCCTTTATTAATCATCCAATCCACCTCTTGTTTTCTGGTCATGATCTTACTAAGATCCTATGCATAATAGCGAAAAAGGTGAGATGATTATTCAGCAGGGGAAGCATGCATGCCCATATTGTTTTCTTTATCAGAGCGGTAAGGCTGATGGGCTCCGGCAGATGGAGCTTTTTCAGAGGGAACAGAAGGAATGTTTATTGGAGGTTATCGCCAGCAGAAACAATCCCGCCGGCCTTTTTAATCGCGCAGGTCGGCAATAAGGCGCTGCGTCCTCAGCACCAGCATGAGGGCATCGTCAATGTCTTTCACAAGTAGATCAGCATTCTGCAGTGCTTTTATGGAGCAACCCTCCGGCCCGAGCAACGCAATGCCGATTGCCGCTTTTTTCAACATAGCAGCATCATTGTCGCCGTTCCCCACGGCCATGGTGCTTTCCGCCCCCAATTGCTCCAAAAACACGGCCTTGGCGGCGCTGATGTTTTCGCCGGCGAACAACCGGATATCTGCCTGCAGCTCCTCTTTGAGCTTTGCCGCAGAGCCCAAAGTGTCTGCAGTCAATACATAAACTTGAAGCTGCTCGCTAACCCTGTTTAACAGGGATACAGTGTTTGCAGCTATTTGACCGTCTACAGTCAGCGTTCCGTTCAGATCCAGGATAATATTGCTTAAATTTACTTCTCCCCTTCCCGGTATGGTCAGGCTAAGCATCTGCTAATGCACTCCTTTCCCCATGACGGCAGTTGCAATTTATCTTACATTTTATATTTAACTGAATATAAGTCAAGGGAAAGGGACACATAATCCCCAGCCGGCCTTGACATCTTTAAGAAACGGGGGAATATATGCCCCCTTTGCGCGAGTGTTTAGGCAGTTTTCCCGGGCAGAGGGGGAAAATATACTTTCCCAAAACGCTGCAAACAGTGTAAAATAAAGTAATGTTTGAGAGGATAAAACGCCTGATGAAAAAAGAAAAGGAAAAAGAAGATATCCGGGTTAAAATCGGGGAGATGTTTTTTACCTTTTTAAAAGTCGGGGCATTTACCATCGGCGGAGGATATGCCATGATTCCTCTTGTCCAGGAAGACTTTATTCAGAGGAAAAAATGGCTTACTAACGAAGAATTTCTTGAGATTTTAGGAATAGCCCAATCACTGCCCGGACCCGTGATTGTTAACTTTTCCCTGCTGGCCGGGTACCGGCTGAAAGGGTTTAAGGGGGGACTTTTCTCCCTCCTGGGGGCTATCCTGCCCTCTTTTCTTATTATCATGATTATTGCCGCATACCTCTGGGGGTACGGAGAAAACAGGGCTGTTCAGGCTGCGTTCCAGGGGATTCGCCCGGCAGTGGTGGCACTGATTATTTCAGCAGCAATAAAGCTGGGAAAGGGGACTCTCAGACAGCGCCATACCTTTCTCCTTTTTCTGCTCTTCCTCGGGACTTTGCTTCTTTTCAACGTTCACCCCCTTGCAGTCATTGTTGCCGGAGCGCTGGCGGGTTTTGTCAAGCCTTATTTTAAAAATCGGCAAGGGAGCGCAGAAGAGTGAATTTATTGCTACTCGGGCTTTTTCTTTCCTTTTTTCGCATTGGTTTTTTTGGCTTTGGAGGAGGTTATGCCATGCTCGCGCTCATGGAATTTGAAATTGTGCAGAGCCACGGCTGGCTGAACCCCTCGGAATTTATCGACATCATCGCCCTGGCGGAAATGACTCCGGGCCCCGTAGCCATCAATGCGGCAACTTTTGTGGGGTACAGGATGGCTGGACTGGGGGGGGCAGTCGTGGCCACTACAGGGGTTATCTTCCCCTCATTGCTGCTCGTTCTTCCTGCCGGCTGGCTTGCTGCCCGTTACCGGGAAAAAAAAGGATTGCAGGGGGTTCTGGATGGGATACACCCCGCTGTAATCTCACTTATCGCCCTGGCCGCGTTCGTCCTGGGCAAAGAAGCTATGCTTGACTTGAAAAGCTACCTGATTTCCGGCACCTGTCTCCTTCTGCTCATGTTTACCGGAATTCACCCCCTCCTTTTAATCGTCCTCGCCGCAGCAGCGGGCCTGCTTTTTTACCTCTAACCCTTTATTTAACTTTATTTAAGCAAATACTTTCCCGGGAAATATTCTACAAATTTTGTAAAGAATAAGACTGTCAAGGTCTTTTGCCGGTAAGGGGGAAGTTGGCTTGTTTTCAACAAAAGAAGAAAAAAACCGTCAGCTCTTCGAATCCATCTCGGAGAGATACGATCTGGTGAACTCGCTCATCAGTTTTTTCCTGCACAATAGCTGGCGCAAAGATTTAATCAAAACGCTGAAACCGAAAAAAGGAACAAGGGTAATTGATCTCTGCTGCGGGACCGGGGAGCTGACCCTTTCCATGGCGCAGGAAATAAGCCCGGGAGGAGAAGTATATGGACTTGACTTTAGCGAGAAAATGCTGGAAAAAGCAAAAATAAAACAAATAAAGTCCCATGTAGACAATGTTACTTTTTTATGCGGGAATGTGAGGGATCTTCCTTTTGAAGACGAATCTTTCCATTATGCGACAATATGCTTTGGCTTGCGCAATGTCTCCAATTATGCGGACGCTTTAAAAGAAGTCCGCCGCGTCTTAAAGCCCGGGGGCATACTGGCCTGCCTGGAAACATCAAGACCTTCCATACCGGTTTTTAAAGAACTGTATTACTTGTACATGCGCTATGCCGTACCATATCTGGGCGGGCTGCTAACCGGAAACGCGGCAGGGTATCTATGGCTGCAGGAATCAACTTGGGCTTTTCCAGATTATAAAGCGCTGATGGCAATTTTTAAGGAAGCAGGTTTTGAAAACATTTTCACCAAGCCATACCTGGGAGGAGTTACAGCAATGCACCTGGTTACAAAACCGCAAAAAAAGGCAACCATTCCCCTTTTTTCAGGGAAAGGGGATGAAGTAGCCTGTAAGAAGCGAAAAGATAACGAGCAGGCCGAAAACCGTTGACAGCCTTGCTGTCCTCGGGTCCGCATCAGGAGGTATTCCCGCGTCTTTATTGAAAACATAAATCAGATGTAGAGCCAGAGGGAGCGAGAAAAAAATTGCTATTGCCCACCAGGAAAGGTAACCAAAGAATATTTCCAGGCTGCTCAAAAAGTACGCACCAAAGATTAGCCAGGCAAAAAGTTTTAAGGACCTTGCCGGGCCCAGCCGGACGGCAAGCGTATTAATTTTCATTTCTGAATCGTAGGCCAGATCTTTTAGATTGTTGGCCAGCAGGACCACTGCAACCAGCATGCCCAGGGGCAGTGATACAAACAAAACCTTTACTGCTCCCTCAAAGACGCCGGTCTGCACAAAGTAGGACCCCAAGGTCATCAACGGTCCCCACATCAGAAACACCGAAATTTCACCCATTCCCCGGTATTTGTATTTAATGGGACCTGCAGTATAGGCCACGCTGGCGCATCCCCCTGTTATGGTTAAGGCTGCAATTGGCCACCCCCTGAATCCGACAATGTAAATAGCGATTAGTGCTGTAACGCTATAAAGGACAAGGGAAAAGAGCAGCGCCTGCCTGGGAGAAAAAAGACCGCTCACAATGGGATGTAAACGGTAAAGCGTCGTGGGGGCCCCGGGTTTATCCACTCCATAAATGGTGTCAAAGTAATCGTTTAGAAGATTCGTTGCTCCGTGAATGGCTATCATACCAATTAGAACAAGCAAAGCCAAACCGAAAGAAAACGCGCCCTGCAGCAGCAGCCCCATAATACTGCCCACTGCAACGGAGATAACCGTCATGGTAAATGACCAGGGGCGCAAAGCCAGAAAATAGCTCCAGAGCTTACTTTTTTTCCCAGGGCAACTGCATATACTTGAAATCAATCCCGGAGGTTTTGCCTTTTCCACAACATTCTTTACCAGTGTCGGCGCTTCCGCCAAAAAAAACCGCTCCCTCGCAAAAATTCTTTGCCATCATATGTTCATATTATTACCCCATCTTCTAAATAATATGGCCTAAAATAAGATAAAAAAAACGAACTTTGCCTCCGGTTTTTAGATACTTATTTCCAGAAGTTTTGTCCTGATTTTTTCCAGCCCTTCCGCAGCCAGCGACTTGGCATAATCGGTAAACAGCCACTCTTCCCTATTAACGGAAAGATAATCCCAGTACTGTAGAGGTGCAATATCAAAACGCCTGTAATCAGTATTAAACCCATCGGGGTTAAAACGCCAGAGTTTGTCTGCGTCTTTAACCAGTCTCTCTTCAAGATTGGCAGGATTTTTACCTGAATCGTGATTTTCGATGATGCGGCATATTTCTAAACAGTCTTCATTTTTAAAAGACAATTGGCGTAAAATAGTTGCCGCAATTTTTGCTCCTTCAATTTCGTGAACCCGGTTTAGTTTTTTATCAGGGTTTTTCGGGCCAAAAGCAAGATAAATTTTATCATCCGGAAGCGCGCTCCATCCAACGTCGTGTAAAATTATGGAGGGGAGGACAATATCCTCCCTTCCGCCGTAATAATTGAGCAATTTAACGGCATAATCGTAACAAATTTCTGTATGAAACTGATTTTCTCTTACTGCCAGGTATGGACGCGCCAGTTTAAAAATTTCTTGATATATTTTTTTCATAACTTTACTCTCCCATTTTTTAATTCCTGCATCAATTTTATAATTTTAACGAAGATTTGGCAAGGTATGACTTTTCCCTTTTGCCTTAAATTAGCTTGCAAAAAACTCAATAAAAAAACCATCTTTTGCTAAAGATGGTTCACAAAATTATTATGTTTGCCTAACTTAGTCTGTAAGGTTTTAATTGTTTCAATATATTCAATAATTTAATCTTTTAAAGCGCTGAGAATAGAGCGCAGCCGCTCGCGATACCCGGCATTCTCAATAATTGTTCCTGTGACAACGATATCTGCCCCCGCCTGCCTGACCCGGCGTGCGTCAACAGCCGTGCGGATCCCGCCCCCCACAATGATAGGAATGGAAAGCTCCTTTTTGACGGCTCGTATCATGCCCGCAGGAACCGGTTGGGTAGCGCTGATGCCGGCTTCTAAATAGATATAATTCATTCCGAAAAGCTCGGCTGTAACAGCATAGCTGGCTGCCAGCCAATAATTGTCTCTGGCAATCAGATCTATATCATTTGCTTCCCCGATTTTCATGCCCGGCTCGATGAGCAAGTATCCAACGGGAATGGTTTCAATTTCCATTCTTTTTAAAATAATTGCTGCTCTTGATTGGCCTCCGCTGACAAAATTGCTGTTTCGGGCATTTAAAAGACTGGAAAATAACAAAGCATCAACGGAAAAACAAAGCGCCTCGGCACCGGCAGGAGAATAAACCACTGGGATGGAAATCTTTTCTTTAATTACATTTGCTGTCTCCAGGAGGCTTTTTTGTGATAGTCCGTTTATGCCGGCTATCAGAATTAGATCGCTGCCCACTTCCTGGGCAGTAAGGGCCAACCTCCCGGCAACTTCGGCTGACTGCTTCATCGGGTCAATCAAGGTAATATGCACGGTACCATTTTTAATTTTTTCTTTTAAATAATCAGCAATAAGCATAATTCAACCTTCTCCAAGTTTGACGTATCAGCCCTCTTCTGTAATTTCATTATAATAGACTTTTAACTGTTTGACAACTACCAAGATATCCCCATTTTCTATTTTATCCTCGGCGCGAATGCTTGATTTTTGAAATATTCCCGGATAATACAAAAAAGGCCGGCATAACGCCAGCCAGTCTTTGCGACTTAGCACCGAAAATTTTTGTCCAGTTACAAATAAGTTTGCTCACGTAGTTACAAAGTTTGCTCGTGATGAAATGTAGTTGTTGCAAGGCTTCTCGCTGTTTCTTCCCTTGTAGTGACAAAGTTTGCTCTCGGGTTTTATTACCTTAAAAAATATAAAAAAAGATATAAAAAATGAGAAAATGAC
>ERZ773359.162-NODE-162-length-88770-cov-90.387939_pt1 | contig 88770 bp, 71 predicted proteins | sample MGYA00374955_ERZ773359 | MGnify/ENA primary metagenome ERZ773359 (study PRJEB29098, sample SAMN04486028) | biogas fermenter metagenome | study: EMG produced TPA metagenomics assembly of the Biogas fermentation microbial communities from Germany - Plant 4 DNA1... | reverse complement strand
CTACGGAAAGTTCGCCCTTTCTGGCCTTTTCTACCAAGGCATCTCCTTCTGAGGCAATCTGAAACATATCTTTGTCCCCAACATCTTTTATGACGGGGACTATTAGGGCGTCTTCTATTGCAACAGCAAGGCCTATGTTTATTTCATCAAGGAGCACCACTTCGTTTCCGTCCAGGTAGGAGTTAAGCATTGGATTTTCCTTCAGTGCCAGGGCGCACATTTTCATCAATATGTAATTGTAGGATAGATTTAGACCTTTTTCCTTAAAAAGTGTCCTTAAACTTTCACGCATGTTTTTAAAGGAGGAACAATCCACATCGGCGTTTAAAGTGACCATGGGGGCGTTTTGCCAGCTAGCGCTCATCCTTTCCGCAATTACCTGGCGTACGTCCGACAGAGGAATTCTTTTAGGTTCTGCCGCTTTAACTGCCGGCGATGGCGCTGGAACGGCAGCTTTTTGCCGTTCTATGAAATCCAGTACGTCTTGTTCCACGATCCTGCCCTTTGGCCCCGTGCCCGTTACCAAGGCCAAATCGATGCCATGCTCTTTTGCTATTTTTTTGGCTATGGGAGTAGCTCTAATGAACACCTCTTCTGCTGCTGGTTTGGGTGCTTCCACTGCCGCCGGTTTAACTTCTTTGACTTCTTCCTTAGCCTCTGCGGGAACGGCTACCTCCTCCAAAAGCTCGCTTATGTCCTCGTCGGGGGCCGCTATTATCGCCAAAGGAGTTCCGATAGGGACCTTGACACCGGGCTGGGCTAGAATCTTTCTTATCACGCCGCTTTCTGCGGCCTCCACCTTGTATGTAATCTTTTCCGTAGAAACCTCTAAGATCACCTCGCCTTTTTCTACCTTGTCGCCTTCCTTTTTGTGCCATTTAGCTACTGAACCGGAAGTCATAGTAAGGCCAAGTTTAGGCATTGTAACAACTAAAGCCATAAAAATCCACCTCCTTATTTGCTGCGACCGATCAATCCTTTATTTTGAACGGCAAGCCACATCGTCCTCTCAATGTCTATGACGCGAGGGCCATTGTTGCTCAAGCGTACTGAAGCTTTTCTGCCCGGCAAGATTTCGACCTCCCTTTCCCCGTCAAGGGCGATGACGGCCGGGCTTATATCAAAACCTATCTCGTCTCCAAGCGAGATCTCATTAAACTCAAGGACTCGTACAGGTTTTATCAGCCCCGGGGCGACGGGAGCCGTCACCTCGAAACCTTCCTTTGAGTCTTCCAAAGATCCCAATATTATGTGCAATCCTTCATCTTCGGCCAGATGCCGCTGCAAGATCATGCCCCCCACAGAAGACAGGCCTATGTTGCTTGGTTTGGCTTGCGTCAAGACCAGCTCTTTAACCTTGCTCATGTCCCATATGGCCTTTGATCCCAAGAATATATCGTCATAAAGGGCGGCATCCACCAGCGCAAGGTCTCTTAACTCGCCATCGATCAGGATATCCAAGCGTTTTGTCGGATATGTAGCCTCTTCGGCGGAGACGGTGCCCGCGGCGACGTAGCCTGCCGCCATGCCGGCGATGGTGCCTTCCACCATGCTGGGAAAGATGTTATTAGTCCCAGTTGACACGGGCATGAAGGGAACGGAAATGCTTCCCTTTGCCACCGCACGATTGGTACCGTCTCCTCCAAGCACGATGAGACATTTAGCGCCCTCTTTTTCGAGCAACTTTGCGGCCAAGGTAGAGTCGTCCTGCGTTCCCTGGCAATACATTTTTAAAGGCTCTACGCTCATTTTAAGGCGAACGTGCTCCAACGCCCTGGGAACTATACCGAAGTAATCGGGCATGTAAAGCACCTTATCGACGCCCGTTGCCTCAAGCCCCAGCAGTATGCGCCTCGCAATGTTTACCTTTTCTATGTTGTCAAAGACCGAACCGTGAGCGACTAGCCTCCTGATGTCCTTTCCCGAAGCCGGATTTGCGATGATCCCAACTAGCGTCAAATATATCGATTCCCCTTTCTAGTCAGATTTAATCTTAATACGCCATCGACGTTAAAAGCCTTATGGATAGGTGTTCTCGGGTTCGGGGAATTCCCATCCTTCAGGCTGGTCATAAAGCTCCACGATCGTGGCCAAATCTTCCCTGGTGTCAAGATAGGTGTAAGTAAAACCAAACCATGTGCCGCCTTGAATTACACCCACTCCCCTCTCTTTGGCCAGTTCCATCGCCTCTTCGTAGTTTCTAACCCCCAGCGCTACATGGTGAAGGCCCTCGCCGTGTTCCTTCAAAAATTCCGCGTAAATGCTTTTGTCATCCAAAGGTTGTATGAGTTCCCACTGTACGTTACCTATCTCTGCCAGGGCAAGCCTCATGGCGTAATCTTCTCTTTTTCCTCGCAGAATCATGTCTTTCACTGTATTGGGATCAAATGTATAGACCTTCCAAGGCCCAATGCCCCACTTGTCCCAGTAGTTTTTCATGGATTCATCGAGATCCTTTACCACTACTGCCACTTGAAGTACCTGGTTGAAAATTCCTTCTTTTGCCATCTTACTCTCCTTCTCTTTGCAACTTAAAAGAGGGGACGTCTTAAGGTTCGCTCACAACACGCCCCCTCTTTTGCAATACAAACGTTACGCCACGACCTCTTTTATTGCGGCAATTATCTTTTCCGTGCTTGGAATGTATGCTTGTTCAAGCACGGGGCTAAAGGGTACCGGCGTAAAGGGAGCGCCAACGCGTTTTACCGGCGCATCCAAGTAATCAAAGGCTTCTTCAGCAATCATGGCAGCGATCTCGGCACCGGGACCTGCAAACTTGACGGCCTCGTGAACTACTACGACTTTGTGCGTCTTTTTAACGGAATTAATGATCGTCTCGTTATCCAGCGGCTGCAGTGTCCGCGGATCCACGACTTCAACGCTGATACCTTCTTTTGCAAGTTCCTCGGCAGCTTCCAAGGCCTTGTAAACCATGGCCATGGTGGCTACGACAGTTACGTCGTCTCCTTCTCTTTTGACGTCTGCCTTGCCTAGGGGTACGGTGTAAATTTCTTCGGGCACTTCTCCTTCGATATCGTATATGAACTTATGCTCTACAAAGATCACGGGGTTGTCATCTCTGATGGAACTTATCAAAAGACCCTTAGCATCATAAGCGGTGGAGGGAGCAACTACCTTTAAGCCCGGAACGTGCATAAACCACGCCTCTAGGGATTGCGAGTGCTGTGCTGCCGCAGAACCTCCCGCCCCACAAGCCATTCTTATGACCATGGGAATCTTGGCCTTTCCGCCGAACATGTAGCGCATCTTGGCAGCCTGATTAAATATCTGGTCCATGGTGACGCCCACGAAATCCATGAACATTATTTCAGCTACAGGCCTCAGTCCCGTGGCCGCGGCGCCCAGAGAATTACCTACTATGGCGCTTTCTGTAATGGGGGTATCTACAACCCGCTCAGGGCCAAATTCATCTATCAACCCGGCCGTTACCCCAAAACAGCCGCCGAATATGCCGACGTCCTCGCCAATCACATACACGTTGGGGTCGCGCCTCATCTCCTGACGCAGGGCCTCATTTATTGCAGCTCGAATCGTTAACTTCCTCATCCTCATCGCCTCCTCGCTCACGCGTATACGTCCTCAAGGACTTCTTCCGGAGATGGCCACGGGCTTTCTTCTGCGAACTTAACGGCTTCTTCGATCATTTCGGATACTTCCGAGCGAATCTTCTCCATCTGTTCTTCCGTCATTATTCCCATTTGAGAAAGTGTTGCTTCAAATCGCGGAATCGGGTCTTTTTTCCTCCATTCCTCGACTTCCTCATCGCTGCGGTAGACTGTCGGGTCGCCCTCAAAGTGGCCCCTGTAACGATAGGTCTTGCACTCGATCAGAGTCGGTCCCTCTCCGGAGCGCGCACGCTTGACCGCCTCTTGGACGGCCTCGTAAACCGCCAATACGTCATTTCCGTCAACGACGAGTCCGGGAATGTTGTAAGCAGCAGCCCTGGCGGCCACATCGGGAACGTTCATCGATTTCTTCTGCGAAAGCGATATGCCGTAGAGGTTGTTTTCGTTGACGAATATGACCGGCAGCTTCCATATGGAGGCCATGTTTAAGGCTTCATGGAAGGTTCCCTGGTTTGACGCGCCGTCTCCAAAGAAGCAGGCCACCACGTGATCTGTGCCCTTGTATTTCGCAGTAAATCCTGCTCCCACAGCGATGGGGAAACCGCCACCAACTATTCCGTTTGCACCCAAGATCCCAAGCTCAACGTCTGCTATATGCATTGATCCGCCCTTGCCCTTGCAGTATCCCGTGCGCCTGCCGAAAAGTTCGGCCATCATGAGCTTCAGGTCGCCGCCTTTTGAGATCAGATGGCCATGTCCTCTGTGGGTGCTTGTGATGTAGTCTTCTTTGCGAAGATTTGCACACACTCCGGTAGCTACGGCCTCCTCTCCTACGTAAAGGTGAACGAAGCCGTAGCATTTGCCTGCGGCGAAAAGCTCCGCCACCTTCTCTTCAAAGTTCCTGATGGTCAACATGTTTTTGTACATCCACTGTAACTTTTCTTTTTCTACAGCCATGGAGACCCCTACCTCCTTTTGCTTGTAATTTTTTTAGCCAACAAAGGCCATTTAAATGACTTTATCACCTCCCTTTTTAAAGGCTTTTTCATAGCAAATATCCGCCCTGTATGAGCTTCGAACCAAAGGCCCTGCAACCACGGACTTAAATCCCAACTCATAGGCTTTTCTTTCGTATTCTTCGTATTGAGCGGGGGAAACGTACTCCCTCAATGGGAAGTGATGTGGGGACGGTTGCAGGTATTGTCCTATCGTGAATATATCGCATCCGGCACTTAAAAGATCTTTCATGACTTGGACCACTTCGTCGAAACGCTCGCCCAGACCGACCATTATCCCGGACTTGGTCAAGATATGTGGAGCTATTTTTTTGGCCTTTTCTATGAGGTCAATGCTTCTTTTGTATATGGCTTGTGGCCTTACTTTTGGGTAAAGTGATGGAACAGTTTCGACGTTATGTCCTATAACGTCCAAGGGAGCTTCAAGCAAGCACCGCAAAGCTTCCCAGTTGCCGCCAAGATCTGAGACCAAAAGCTCGACATTCGCACCAGGGTTTAATTCCTTTACCTTTCTTACGACAGATGCCATGTGTAAGGCGCCGCCATCGCTCAAGTCGTCGCGCGTGACGCAGGTTAAAACGACGTATTTGAGCTCCAGCGTACGGCAAGCTTCAGCTACCCTTTGGGGTTCATTTTGGTCCAAGGGCATGGGCTTTCCGTGTTCTACGGCGCAAAAAGAGCAATTCCTGGTGCATACATCCCCCATCAGCAAAAAAGTCGCCGTATGGGAGCCAAAGCAATCTCCTGCGTTTGGACAGTTGGCCTCTTCGCACACCGTGTGAAGCGACAGGCCCTTTATAAGTTTTTGCATTTCATCAAGGACACCTTCGGCAGGTGCCTCTATTTTTAGCCAGTCCGGAAAATAACCTTTCAACTTGCTACCCCCTCCGCCAAATAGCTTTTACGCCTTGGGGAAGTGGATCGCCTTTCCTTGAAGTAATAGGGCCGCTTCCTTCAAAGCCTCTCCGACGGTTGGATGGGCGAAGATCAAGTTTGCAATCTCGTCCGCAGTAGCTTCTAACATGAGCGCCATGCCGGCGGTAGATATGAGCTCCGTCGCGTTGGGCCCCAAGATATGCACTCCTAAGACTTTTTCGTATTTTTCTTCAGCTACGATCTTTACCATTCCTATTGCTTCTCCAAGGGTTAAAGCCCTTCCATTGCCTACCATGGGAAAGCGTGATACCTTTATCGGTATCCCCGCGTCGAGGCAATCGGCCTCAGACATCCCAACCGAGGCGAGCTCAGGCTCTGTAAAGATGCACGACGGAACCGCCGTGTAGTCCATTGCGCGCACATTCCCAGCTATGTTTTCCGCGGCCACTTCACCTTCGGCCATCGCTACGTGAGCAAGCATAAAGGGAGAAGCGCAATCGCCGATGGCGTAAATGTGAGGAAGATTTGTCTTCATGTATTTGTCCACAACGACGCGGCCTCGCTCGGTCTTTATCCCTATGTTTTCCAGGTTTAAGGCACTGGTGTCGGGAAGCCGCCCGGCAGCCAGTAAAACGTTGCTGACTTCGACCTTTGACGTCTTTCCCCCTTCGCCTTCAAGCGTGACGGTCAAAATATTGCCTGATTTTTCGATCTTCGTGACCTTCGTTGACGCATGAATGGCGACTCCTTTGAAAGATAATATTTCGTGCACCATAGAGGCAAGCTCCTCGTCGATGTTCGATAAAATCCTGGGCAAAAACTCAACCACCGTCACGCTGCAGCCAAGGTTAGAAAACAGCGTGGCGAATTCGACGCCAATCACTCCGCCGCCCACTATGAGGATAGACGAAGGAAGCTCATCGATGCAAAGCGCATCATCGCTGGTCAAGACGCCCTCGCTCCGCAGCCCTTCTATCGGTGGCAGTGAAGTCCTTGAGCCGGTTGCTACGATGAAATTTTCGCCATTTATTTTTGTGGTTGACCCTTGCTCGTCTGTTACTGCAATGACGTGGGGTTCTACAAAGGAAGCCTCGCCGTATATTATTTCGATACCCCAAGATTCCAGGATGGCTTCTACGCCATCCGTTAGCTGTTTTACCGTGTCTTCCTTTCGCTGCATGAGCGTTTTCCAATCAAACGAAACGTTTTCGACTGAAAATCCATATTCTTGAGCTTTCTTGAAGCTATCACGAATGTGAGATGCATGAAGCAAGACCTTTGTGGGAATACATCCCCTATTGAGACAAGTCCCGCCAATTTTTACTTTCTCGATCAATTTCACGTCGCATCCTAATTGGGCCGCTCTAATAGCCGCAGTATAACCTCCTGGTCCGCCTCCTACTACGATGACATTCGTCACGACAACTCCCCCTTTGCAAGAACGATTAACTTTCCTCTCCTCATAAAGTTTAACGCCGCTGTATTTTATAAGTCCTAATATTCACATTTTGCTGCAACCACAGTAACCAGGGTTTTTAGCTGACCAGTTCACTTATTTTATTTTATGACAGTATTTTAAAGTTTAAACGTCTTTTAGCCTAATATACATTTGTTAGTGCACTGTAATATATATACTACCGCTAGTTTCAAAAGCCTGTCAAGAACCGGTTAAGTTTTTTGAAAGCCCTACAATGCAGGTGGCCCTGCTGGTCATTATCAACACCGAGGTCCGCGCCTGTCTCACCGCATCAAGATGTTCGGCAACCACAGGCTAATAGCCGGAACATAACAAATAACCGCTAAAGCCGCTATCGAAGCAAGGACGAAGGGAACGACGGCTCTCGAAATCTCGTCCATCGAAATGCCCGCGATATTGCACCCCACATAGAGATTGACCGCTACTGGCGGCGTAACTTGCCCTATAGCCAAGTTCACCGTCATAACTATGCCAAACCAAACTGGATCCCACCCAAAATGGGCCATAATAGGCATGAAGATCGGCAATAGCAAATAATAAATGGATATGGCATCTAAAAGTGCTCCCGCTATTATTAAGACCACGTTTATCAAAGCTATGACAACATAGGGGTTTGAGCTCAAGGATATAACCGCTTGCGATATCCTTTCTACCACACCAAGAACCGTCATGGCCCAACCAAAGATCCCAGCAAAGGAAACGACCAGCATCACAACCGCAGATGAGACACAGCTTTCCACTAATAGTTCATACAAATCCTTGAGGGTAAGTGTCCTATAAACCACAAAGCCCACAAAGAGACCGTAAACCACGCCCACAGCAGCTGCTTCGGTAGGTGTAAATATCCCACCGTATATGCCGCCCAATATTATGACGGGAGTAATAAGCGCCCAAAAAGCATCCTTGAAGGCGTGCAACACCTCTCGAGCGGTGCCAAAGCTTTCTCCTTTATACCCCCTTGCCAGAGAGATGAGGAAGGCAACAAATATGAGAAACAAACCCACGACTATCCCCGGGATAATGCCGGCTAGGAAGAGTTCACTTATTGATGCTCCGGTAATGACGCCATAGACTATAAAGCCTATGCTGGGTGGGATTACAATGGCCAAGCCACTGGCACAGGAAGTAAGCGCTGCAGCAAAAGACTTACTATAACCGGCTTTTACCATGCCAGGGATTAGTATTGTGCCCAAAGCAGCAACCGTAGCAGGCCCCGATCCCGAGACAGCCCCCCAAAAGAGCGCCGTTATTACCGTCACAATAGCCATCCCTCCGCTTATGGGACCTACCAAAAGCATTATGAGCCTGATGATCTTATCTGATATCTTCGCTCTACCCATGATGACGCCCGCTAGTATAAAGAAGGGAATGGCTAAAAGCGAAAACTTAGATATATTAGCAAAAAATACGGGAGCAAACATTTGTGCGCCTAGATCAAACCAATAGACGACAGCCATACCGGCTAAACCTAAGGCTATTGCTATAGGTACCTTAAAAGCCATCATGACGAAGAAAAGGCCGAGCAATATTATGCCAGGGTCGATGTTCATTTGATCTTCACCTCCGCGCTTGAGCTAATTTGATGCACATCTTGCAAAGAAAGCTCTTTCCATTCGATTACGCCTCTTTGAATTGTCCTTACGATGAGTAGAAAAGCGCACACCGGTACGGCAATGCCGAATATCCACATGGGCAGAGCCATAGAGTAAGTAGTCATCCCGGACCTATATTCCGACCTCACCATATCGACACCATGATACGCAAGGAGAATGAAGAGAACAACACCGCAAAGGGTAACCAACACGGACGCAGCTTTTTTAAACGCTACAGGTAAGCGATCAACTAAAAATGTGACACCTAAAAGTGCACCTTTTCGCATGGCTATGGAGGCCCCGAGCATTGTGATCCATACAAATAAGTTGACCAAAAGTTCCTCCGAGAAGGCGAAAGAAAAGGTCGTAAGATACCTTACCACCACATTGACGAAGGCCAGAATGGCCATGAAGAAAAGCATTATAGCGCATATCCACTCTTCAGCCTTATCGAGCAGTTTAAACATGCCATAACACAGCCCCTTTCTTAGCTGCACAAAACCTATTAAGCCGCTAAGCAAGAACATGGGGAGCCGCGCAAAACGCGGCCCCCTTTGCTTATCTACTTATCTTATCTGCTCCCAGCAACGGCCTCTTCAAAGACCTTTACCAAGTCTTGCCCTATGTTCGGCACCCACTTGTCGTAAACTGGCTTTGTGCGCTCGCGGAATGCATCTAATTGCTCGGGCGTGAGATCAGTAATGACCATGCCCTTTGACTTGAGGAACTCTAATCCGTCTTTCAAACCAACCCGGCTTACATCATGAATTTGCCAGTGCATCGAGTCCTCGGCTGCCTTTTTAATCTGCTTTTGGATCTCAGGATCGAAACCATCCCAAACTTGCTTATTGACGGCTAAAATGAGCGCGTCATATGAGTAGTGCCAATTTGTCAGATATTTTTGTACTTCGTAGATTTTGTTCGGAATAATGACGCCAACAATGGGGTTTTCCTGCCCGTCGATGACGCCCTGCTGCAAAGCGGTGAAGACTTCGCCCCAGTTCATGGCCACGGCATTAGCTCCGAGAGCCCTCATGATATCAACATAGATGGGGGTAACAACCCTTATCTTCAAACCTTTCAAGTCATCAGGATGAGCTACCGGTCGGACGTTGTTCGTAAGTTCGCGAAAGCCATTTTCGCCCCAGCCGATGCCAACCATGTTGTGCTTCTCCAGAGCCTGAAAAACCATATCTCCGCCTGCGGATTTGGTTGCAGCATCGACGGCCTCATGGTCTGGGAACATAAAGGGAAGGGAGAAAACGTTGCATTCCGGGATTATGGGGGCGATGTTGATCGTTGAGTTAAGCATGAAATCTATGGCTCCGCTTGAAACCATCTCTGCCTGACGGATCTGGTCGCCGCCCACAAGTTGGGCATTGGGATATACCTTCACGTTTACCTTGCCGTCGGTGTATTCCTTCACGAGCTCCGCAAATTTCACGCCACCCTTGCCCCACGCAGTATCGGTAGAGACATTCATCGTCAGCTTGTACTCTTTTTTGAGCGCTGCTTCAGACGCTTCATTAAGCCCGATTACTCCTAAAAGCAACACTACTGCCAAAACCATGCACAGCACCTTTTTCATTTTTTCTGCCCGGCTATGGCCGAACAATTCACCTTCCTTTCGCGATTTGATAAAGCCTTTTGCAGCACATGAACTTTCTCGTCCCTTTAATCCTTTTTCAAGCGCCACCCCCTTATTGTCTAGTCAAATAATGCTTTAATGCCGGAATAGATATCCTCAGCCTTCACCCTATAAGCTGCTTCCAAGGACCTGGCAAAGGGCACAGGCGTGAAAGGCGCACCGAAGCGTAATATAGGGGCATCTAAGAAGTCAATCCCTTCTTCCGCTACGATGGCCGCAATTTCGGCCCCAACACCGCCCTGTTTTACGGCCTCATGAGCTATTGCAAGCCTGTGAGTTTTTGCTACGGAATTTAGGATGGTTTCTTTATCGATGGGGGAAATTGTCCTTAAGTCTATTACCTCGGGGTCAATCCCGTCATTTTTCAACATGGAGACAGCATTCATTACAACTTTCATTGTGTATGAGTATGAAACGATGGTTATGTCCCTGCCCGGCTTTGTGAGGGCCGCCACGCCTATGGGCACAAGGTGTTCTCCGTCAGGAACCGGACCTATCTCCGAAAAAAGCATTTTATGTTCAAAGTATATGACGGGGTTATCGTCTCGGATAGCAGATTTGAGCAAACCCTTCGCATCGGCCGGGTTTGATGGAATTACTACTTTTAGACCTGGAATGTGCAAAAACCAGGCCTCTATAGATTGGGAGTGCTGAGCGGCGGCTTGATTGGTGAGGCCATCCGGTGCGCGGACCACTACAGGCACGGACCTTTGTCCGCCGAACATAAAATGTATCTTAGCCATTTGATTAAAGAGTTCATCCATGGCCACCCCCATAAAGTCAGCGAAGTGCATGTCAACCACTGGCCTCATGCCTCCAAGAGCTGCTCCTACTCCAGCTCCTACGATGGCCGTTTCCGAAATAGGCGTGTCCCTTACGCGATCGGTGCCAAATTTTTGCGGCAAGCCCTTGAACTGGCCAAATATACCGCCTTGGCGGGCAATGTCCTCGCCCAATACGAAGACTCGCTCGTCACGAGACATCTCTTCATCCATAGCTTCTAGCGTCGCCTGAGCAAACGTAATTTCTCTCATTGTATCCATCCCCTATGCATAAACATCGCTAAGAAGCTCAGAGGGATCGGGTTCTGGGCTCGCCTTAGCGAAGGCAAGCGCATTATCAATCACTTCTTGAGCCTCAAGCTTTATGTCATCGAGCTTTTTTTGACTCAATAAACCTTCGTTTAATACCTGCTTTTCAAATCTGGAGATAGGGTCCCTTTTCTTAAAGATTTCTTCAACCTCTTCCTTGGAGCGATAAAGCTCCGGATCGCCCACAAAATGTCCTTTTACTCGATACGTCTTGGCCTCAAGCAGAGACGGGCCTCCGCCGTTTCTAGCCCTTTCTATGGCTGCCTTCGCAGCCTCGTAGACGGCAAAGACATCGTTGCCATCGACCGCAACGCCGGGCATGCTGTATCCGTGAGCTCTGTCGGCTATGTCTTCTACTGACGTGGTAGTCTTATAAGGTGTGGTCGAAGCGTACTGGTTGTTTTCGCATAAAAATATTACGGGGAGTTTCCACACGCTGGCGAGGTTTGCAGACTCGTGAAAGGTACCTCTATTTGATGCACCGTCGCCAAAAAAGGCTACGGTAACTCTCTTTTGATCGAGCATGCTTATTGCCAGAGCTGCCCCCGCCGCTATAGGTAAACTGCCGCCCACAACTCCATTTGCACCAAGCATGCCTATGCTGAAATCAGCTATATGCATGGAACCACCCTTACCCTTGCAGTACCCTGTACGCCTGCCAAAGAGTTCGGCCATCATCTTGTTAACGTCAGCTCCCTTAGCTATGCAATGGCCGTGACCTCTGTGAGTGCTTGCTATGTAATCATCCTCGGTAAGATTTGCGCACACGCCTGTAGCAATTGCCTCTTCGCCTATGTACAGATGTACGAACCCCGGGATTTCTCCTGCAAGGAAGTGCTTTTCTACCGCCTGTTCAAAAAACCTGATGGTAACCATCGTCCTATAAAAGCGACACAACAAATCCTCATCCCACTCTGCCAACTGCAATCACCCCCATTACTTCTTCAAAGCCGGGGCTTTCAAAGATTAGCCCACAATTAGCCTCATCTTTCCACCTTTAAGATGCTCATCCATCTCCTTGGCAGCGGCTTCACCATCTCCTTTGCGCAAGGCCTCTAAAATCCTTTTGTGTTCGGCATAAAAGGTCCCCATATTTCCTGGTAGTTTGAGCATGTCTATATTGATGCCTTCTATGCGATCCCGAAGCCTCGCAATGAAATCGGTTATCATAGAATTGCCGTAAGCCCTCATCAGGTAATCATGAAAGTTACGATCTTCTTCATGGAAAGCAACTGCGTCCTTTTTTTTGCATGCCTCCTCCTGCTTCTTTAGGATCTTTTCCAGGTTGGAAAAATCCTTATCAGAAAGCATGTCTGCGAGCTCTTTTGTCACGAATTCTTCCAAAGCTATGCGCATGTCGTATATTTCTTTGACCTCATTTATGGAAACTTCTCGGATCACGACTCCTTGATTGGGGATTATCCTGACGAATCCATCCATCTCCAAGCGTCTTAAAGCATCCCTCACGGGGGTCCTGCTCATGCCGAGCATTTTAGCCAAGACATTCTCTGAAATGGACATATCATTGGAGAGCTTGCCGCTGAGGATGAGCTTTTTAATCTCTTCATAAGCTAAATCTCTTTTCGTCTTTTGCTGCATGATCAACCTCACTCTGGTTATATACAACCCCTATACTGGAGATATACAACCGTAATACAAGCAATCTACCATCGTTTATCCTGTTTGTCAATCGGTCATTCAGTTCTGGATCGCTTCAAGTGTTTGTCATTACTATTTTGAGTAATTCGGTAACAATGATCGCCAATCGTCACATTTCTATGGAGCATTCTCTTGCGCTTCCCCTTGCAGTATCTGCAAAGCTTTTTGAGTTGCAATGAGGACAATACATTTCTTCGAGGCTGGTCTGAACACGCATTATTACGGCATCTTATTTTTTAGATGCTTCATTGACGATCGAGTATTGATATATTGACAATCGAACAATGGACGAGATAATGAGATCTAAATACAATATTTTATTTTCGGAGGGATGAGTAAGAATGAGAAGGGTTTTAATGTTTTCAGCAATGTATGCGATTATCTCCATCCTATTAATATCACCTGCAATTGCGGACGCTCCCTATCACATTGGCATATGCACCGAGACTGTTTCACAGGCTGAAGATGACTTGCGAGGAGCAGAGCAAGCCGTGAAGGAATATGGCGACGTTGCTCAAGGTGGGATGATACAGCATCTAACCTATCCCGATAACTTTATGCAAGAAATGGAAACGGTAATAAGCCAAATTGCCGGTTTAGCCGATGACCCTTTGATGAAAGCCATAGTGGTTAATAACGCCATTCCAGGAACAACCGAGGCATTCAGGCGCGTCAAGGAAAAAAGGCCGGACATCTTATGTATAGCCGGTGAAGCGCACGAAGATCCTGGCGTAATTGGGTCCGTTGCCGATATGATAACCAACGTAGACGATATAAGCAGAGGCTATTTGATCCCGGTAGCTGCGAAAAAAATGGGCGCTAATAACTTCGTACACATCTCATTCCCAAGACACATGAGCTATGAGCTCCTTTCCAGAAGGCGTAATATTATGGAAGTGGCATGCAACGATATAGGCTTGAAGTTTCATTTTGAGACGGCTCCTGATCCCGTAAGCGACGTGGGAGTGGCCGGTGCCCAGCAGTTCATACTGGAGAAAGTACCTGCATGGCTCGAAAAGTACGGGAAGGACACGGCATTTTTCTGCACCAACGATGCACATACTGAGCCTTTGATAAGGCAAATTGTTGCTCACGGAGGATATTTTGTAGAAGCTGATTTGCCCTCACCGCTGATGGGATATCCCGGAGCTCTTGGAATAGACTTGTCGGCTGAGAAGGGAGATTTCCAGGCCATCGTTAAAAAGATCGAAGAGGTGGTTAAAGAAAATGGCGCTTCCGGAAGGCTAGGAACATGGGCCTTTTCTTACGGATATACAAATTCTATCGGATTGGTTGAACTTGCCCGTCGCGTCATAGATGGAGAGGCTCAACTTGACCTGAAAAGCTTAGTGGCCGCCTTCGAGAAATACACCCCCGGAGCTAAATGGAACGGAAGTTACTACGTTGATATCAACACCGGCATAGAAAATAAAAGGCATGTCCTTTTGTATCAGGACACCTATGTTTTTGGGAAGGGATATTTGGGATTAACGAGCTTGCAAGTCCCGGAGAAATATTTCGCCATACGCTAAAACAAGCAATTTATCAAAAATAAAGAGCGTCTGCCTTCCTAAATTTCAGGAAGAGACGCTCTATTTTTTACTGGTTGGTACTAACCGGTCTTTACATACATCAAGACCGTTGAGATCATAATTGTGCCGAAGCACTGCTAAGCGGACATTTTCAAAGGATTTTACTCTCGCTTAAATATGTACCTCTCGCTTCCACTTAATAAAGCCGGAATGCTCAAGAGGTCGCCTTCCTTCCCGCTTAACTTGAAAGTTTTTTCAATGGATTTTACTGCATTCCCTTCATCGTCCAGGACCTCTACCTTGATCTTGTGTTCGCCATAACCTATTAAAACCACCAAGTCAGCGCTTTTTTCTTTAAGTTCTAATTTATGTTCGTCATCAAAAATGACCCTAACCGGGCCTTGCACTTCAAAAGTTGTGCCCTCCATGGTGTAATCTTTGTTTTCAACGATGATTTGAAAGCCTTTGCCGATACGATATAAAAATATGCTCACGATTATCAGCAGCAAGACAAGGCCGATTTGCATTAATAGGCGTTTTTTCAAATAGATTACCTCCCCTTAGAGAAATATATATGCTCTACTGACGCTGCAAAGTTTATTTTTTAAGCCTCGCCTCTAAACATGCGTCTGGCATAGGCACGCTCTCTAGCACGACGCCACTCGTATATCACTAAAGCTACAGCCACCACGCCATATGATACGAAAACGCGGAAATATTCTCCCAGTTGCGCCTGCCCGATAAGGTATTTACCTGCCATAGGAGAGACGACAAACATGAGATGGAATAAAATTACGCCCACAAAGACGTTTGGCAGGGTTGCCTTTGCCACGCTCGCTCCTCCGACCAACAGTGCTGCGATGGCAAACATGCCAGCTTGCTCATGGCTGTTGTAGGTGTTAAGGGTGCCAATATTTTGTAAAAATATTATTTGTCCGTAGGCCGCCAACACGGTTGAGATCAAAATGGATATTAACCGAGTACGTTCAACCGGGATGCCTGCCGATCGAGCTACTTCCATATCTTGTCCTACGGCTCGCATGTCCTGTCCTAATTTGGTGCGACGAAACCAGATGATGAAAAAGCTGAAAACCGCTATAACGATGAAAGTCCCCAGGGGGATTTTTATCCCATGTATTGTAAGGGGTATGCAGTAGTCAAGGCAATTTCTGATCCCCAGGAGGTTTACGGCATTGCGGATCCCGTATCCTCTCGAGAGGACCAATTCCGGGCTACGTATGGGTACCAGGTAGCCAAATAGGTACAACACTACGAGTTGGTAAAGGCCGTTCACGAAGAACCCCAATATATATGAAGTGACCATCTCGCGTCCCTTTGCTTTATTTAAGATGGCACCGCACATCCACCCCAAAGCAATGGCTAAAGGAGTTGATATAATCGCCGCAAGTGCCATTCCGGGGAGGCCAATTACCTTCCAGTCGGAGACTAATATCAGGCCTATTTGTCCTGCCATAGCCCCCAGGACCATGCCAAAATTTAAGCCCATTCCGGCGATGATGGGTATCAAAAGTGAGAGCACGAGGAAGGAATTCCTCGCAAGTCGAATTAGCATCTCCTGTATCAAATAGCTTGCCGAAAATTGAGATATCGGTATGGCAAATATCGACAGCAATATAAATATGATTGGAACGATATTGGCCATTAGAAATCTTTTTAAGTTAAATGCAGCTTCTCTTTTTTTCATCGCGATTTCACCCTTACTCCTCTAGTCAATGCATAAAGGATCATGCCGTTTGAAACTATGATCCTTATTACCTCTGACATGTCCGTTTGAAGCATGCTGTTTATGACCGATGGCGTCATCGTCAAGATACCCTGAAATAAAAAGGTGCCTATTATCACATGCGTGAGACTTGCCCGATTGATAGAGGCCCCTCCGAGCAAAATAGCAGCCACCGAAGGAAAAGCCATGTAAAATGGTCCCATGTAAAGCTGAATGAACCCGAAACTTTGTTCATATACTATGATACCAATGGCACCAAGCAAAGTAGACAGTATAACCGAAAGGGTTCGCATTTTGTCAATGTGTATTCCTGCTGCCCTAGCAAACTCAGGATTCGCGCCGACAGCTGACATAGCGGACCCTGTTTTTGTGTGAAAGAACATCCATAGGAGCAAACACATCAACGCAAAGAAAAGTATTGTTCCCGTAGGCACGAAGAAAAACTCACCAACTCTTAACGATAGGAAGTTGTTTAGCACGCCTCCCCAGTATTCCTGAACGCTTATGGTCGTTCGCAATCCCTTTCCGGCATAACCCCACACCATCGTTGGGTTGCGGAATGGCAACAGAAGCCACATGATGCACATAAATGCTACGGAGGAAAAACCTACGTAGGTTGCTATCATCATTTCGCCGCCTTTGACCCTGTTTAAAAGCTGTCCGTAGCCAAAGCCAAAAACGACCGCAAATGGAATTGATATTGCAATGGCTGTAAAAAAGCCTAAGAACCCAAGGGCATTCAATTCCAAGCTTATGGTAGCGCCTAAAAGTCCTGCAATGATTCCCAGCGGCAGTCCAAAGTTTAGACCGCATCCGGATTGTACCATGGGTACCATTGCCAGGACCAAGATGCCGTTCATGCCAAACCTGACCAGAGTATCGCTTATAGATGAATCTATTCGCACATTTACGAATGGCGCCAGGACAAAAAGGGACAATAAAAATAGAGCAATGATGGCCCTTGGCCACCCAATGTCAGCAATAAATTTTTTAATCCTATCCAACTGAAATCACACCTTCCTCGACCGTTGGCTTTGCGCCCATGAGGAGAAGCCCAAATTCCGAGCTATCGGTTGAAGCAGGGAGTATGCCGGCAATCTTTCCTTCATGAACTATTGCAATGCGGTCACAAATAGCTCGCATTTCCTCAAGCTCTGATGAGGTTACGACTATTGTGGTTCCTTGCTCGCGGTTTCTTTTATATATCATGTCCAATACCAGCGATTTCGCCCCAACGTCTATGCCTCTGGTGGGCTCAGATACGAATAGAAGTTTAGGATTCAATGCGAAAGCTCTGGCGAGACACACTTTTTGCTGATTCCCTCCGGAAAGCTCTCTTACCTTTTGGTTTTCATGCAGGCACTTAATGGCAAGCATATTGATATATTCTCTGGCTGCCTTCATTATTGCCCTGTCGTCCCTCCATTTAACAACTCCGCCCAAGAATTTTTTAATATAGAGTTCATGTATCTGCATTGCGGTAAATGCGATATTCAATGCTATCCCTTCGTCGAGGATTAATCCTACCCCTCTTCTATCCTCGGACACAAAACCGATCCCTTTCTTTAAGGGGATAGTCGGATCATTTAACGGTAAAGGCTGTCCTTCAAAGGTTACCTTTCCTCCGGCCGGGTAAAGCCCCATTATTCCATTCGCTATACCGAGCTTCCCCTGTCCGGCCAGGCCGCCAATCCCTAAAATTTCACCCTTGTATATCGTTAAGTTTACGTCCCTTACCGTTTCTCCCGGCATGTCCACCCAAAGGTGTTCAATTGTCATGGTAGGAGTGCTAAACACCCTTTCTTGAGCGGCTCTGGTGGTTAACCCCTCAATTCTGCGTCCGACCATTGCGCTGGCTATCTCTCGAATGTTCGTTTCCGAAGCCTTTTTCTCCAGAGTGATTTCTCCATCCCTGAGGACTACTATGCGATTGGATACTTCGAGTACCTCTTGAAGTCTGTGGGATATGAAAATTATGCCTATCCCCTGTGACGCGAGGCGCTTCACGGCCTCGAGCAAAATTTCTGCCTCGGATTCCGTCAAAACTGCAGTGGGTTCATCTAATACCAACAATCTTGTGTTTTCCTTCTCTATCTCCCTGGCGATCTCGGTGAACTGTTTATGGCCCACCGGCATTTCGGAAATTATCATTTCAGGATCGATGGAAACTTCCAATCTTTTTATCGCCCGGATGGCCCTATCCTTCATCTTCGGGTAATCCAGCGTTGCAAGCCGTTCGCCAAATATTTCGACCAGAAAATTATACAAGGTAGATTCTCTGTTTAAAACGATGTTTTCTACTGCTGTAAAACCTGGTATCAATGAAAATTCCTGGTGCACCATCCCTATGCCGGCATCTAAAGCTTGCAGAGGACTAGTAAAGCACACTTCTTGGCCCTCCAAGTAAATCTTCCCCTCGAAGCCACCTGTTTCAAAAATAACTGGCAAACCGAAGAGAATATTCATTAAAGTTGATTTACCGGCGCCATTTTCACCAACCAAACCCAATATTTCTCCTCTTTCAAGTGTTAGGTTAACGTTGCGCAGTACCGTGTTCTCGAAAAAGGATTTTGTTATACCTTCCATACGTAAAAGCGTAGAAGACATATACAGTTCACCTCTTGCATATTTAGCCTTACGGCATCTCTGAGTAACAGAGGGGAAGCCCCGCTTCCCCTCTGTTAAGACAAAATTTGCTCGCTCTGTTTGCCGTGAAGTTATTTAATTGTAAGGTATTTTTCAGGGATTTCAACCTTGGTCATTTCAAGATAACCTTTTCCGAAGACGTAGGTATCTTGATATACCAACATATGGTTTTTCTTTTCAATGCCTGTGTTAAGATCTACGTAATAGCCGCAATTCCAAGAGGCACCAGGGGTGAACTTCTCATAAGAAGCAATTAAATCGCTCAGAGATATCGTGGCATTTCCGTCTATGATACGTTTTGCCAATTCTCCCAGTCCTACCGTAGTCGTATATCCAAAAGAGTAAACCCAGGTCCCGAGTCGTCCTGCAGCACCTTTTTCTACGATAACCTCTTCGATTTTCTTTGTAATTGCCTGGAAATCGCCCTTCTCAGCCGACAAGTCTATTCCCAGAGCTCCGGGATATCCCATCAGCGGTGAGGGCAAATCAGCTTCTACGAAATATCCCCCGTGAGCGACAATTTGCCTGATCAAAGGCTCTGTATGTGCATCGTTGGTGCAGAAAAATGCCGTGTCCTTCCCGTACTTTTCGAGCCATGCAGGTACTTTCTCCAGTATGAACTGCTGGGCACCGGCCACTCCCACGTCGCTTACGGGATCAGGAGCCGTCTCAAAATGAAACTTCAAGCCTATATCGTTGCATGCCACTTCCATAATATTACGCCTTCTGGACAGCAGCTCGTAGCTCATGTGTCTTGGAAAGGATATGTGAACAAAATCGGTAGCTCCCATTTTCTTTGCAGCAAGTGGAATAAGATATCCTCTGTAAATGTTGTGAACGTTTATTGCCAAATCAGCCACTGACTCTATCACGCCCGGGTCTTCGTGAGGTTCGCCTGCGAAACATAGGATATCCGGTCTCCTCTCTTTGACGCGCCTGAATGCTTCGGTCGTTCCGGGAATGGACTGATTGACGATGATGGCCTTCATTAAGGGGTCATCTGTAAGCCCAGCGATCTGGCTTATCGTCGTCTCCATTTCCTGCATGAAGTTGTCAGGGTAAGTAATGTGTTGGATTATACCCCCATTTGTAGCGCTACCGTACTCTTCGATCAATCGCTCCGCCCCGCGCAGTTCATCCTCACCCTGAGAAACGGTACCCGTGACTATGCCGATGTGGTATGGTGCCTCAGCAAAGGCTACGCCCACACCAACCAGAAGAAATACGGCTACCACTGCGACCGCTAACCCCTTAACCTTCCTCATTTACTCACCCTCCCTTTTAAAATATGTTGCCAAAATAATTATCTCACCGCATTAAGGCACGGTCAATGATTTGGTCCATATAGATCGCACAAACTTTTTGTGAGAAAGCCATTGAAATATAAAAGGTGATTGTTGGCCAATTTCCACCTCCACATAATCTTTTGCAATAAAATAAAACGAAAGTAGATGTAAAATTTCTGTTTATATGGTAATCTAACAAGGGTTATAAATCTATAAATTCCTTCCTCAAGAAAGGTGGTGGCAGTAAGTGGACGCTGGACCTGGTAGTTGCCGAGACAGCGCATGGAGTAATGTAGAAAAATTGCGAATCGACGTGTCTAATTTTAAGCGGGCTTTATTTTCCTTGGAAGGTCACAGCTTCCCTGCCGCTGCCGCCTTTTCCCTGCATTTTCGGTAAACAGGCGCCAATATCTCGCCAGCTTTTAACGCTGCCCTTTAAAGGTCAATAAAGGGGAAGCTCGCAGTGTCCTTGATGCTGGTAAAACACCTTCTAAGGAAAATGAAAACTTTGTTTTAACTCAGGGATCAAAATCGTGCAACCAAGGTACAAAAGGCGATCACGCCTTTGCCATGTCTTCTTGCAACAAACTGCCCTCTAGGAGGTGATTTCAATGGAACAAAGAAACATTGATTTCTTCAAAGAAATAGTCGAAGAGTTACTCGAGGCGCAAGACCACGAAGCTTTGCGCGAGTATCTGAGCGAGCTTCACCCATACGAAATAGCGACGCTTTTGGAGGAGTATGAAGAACCGGAACAGCTGGTCATTTTGTCTTTAACCACCCCTGAGGTGGCAGCCGAGGCTTTAGAGCATCTGGATTACGATGACCAGTATAGGCTTTTAGATCACTCGGATGAAAACGTGGCCAGGGAAATCCTTTCGGCCATGGGCCGCGACGCAATAGCCGACCTTGTAATGGCAATACACCCTAACAAAGCCCAAAAGATCTTGCAAATGGTTCCGCACGAATACCTCGATAGCATCAAATTTTTAATGACCTATCCCGAGGATTCGGCCGCCGGCATAATGTCTTTGGATTATATCCAAGTAAGACAATACTGGACGATCGAACGCGTCATAGACTATTTTCGAAAAGTCGGAAGAAAACAAAGCATCGCCAACTACATTTACGTCGTTGACAGCGTTGGAAAACCTGTAGGAGTGCTGTCGCTTAAAGAACTGCTTTTAAGCGATCCGAAGGAATTGGTGTCCGAGGTAATGCACAAGAACATCATAATTGTACAGGCCAACGCAGACCAGGAAGAAGCCGCAAGAATAATGAGCCAATACGATCTGATGATACTTCCCGTGGTAAATGAGCAGGGCCATCTTGTTGGAGTCATTACTGCGGACGATATAATGGACGTCATAGAAGAGGAAGACACGGAAGATATCCACAAATTAGGCGGTAGCCGTCCTTTGGACCTGCCTTACCTGGAATCCGACTTGAAGACGCTTTTCAGCAAGCGCATCGGGTGGCTTGTAGCCCTTTTTGTCGTCCAGGCTGTAACGAGCAATATCTTAAAATATTATCAGGATGTTTTAAGCAGCATAATTACCCTGACCTTTTTTATCCCACTGCTTGCTGACGTGGGCGGTAATTCAGGAACTCAGGCTTCATCTTTGGTCATTAGGTCCTTGGCTTTAGGCGAAGTTACGATAAAAGATTTTACTGAAATCTTGTTTAAAGAACTGAGGGTAAGCGCCTTGATGGGCCTGGTGATGGGAATAGGAGGATACCTTTTTGCGTGGGCAGTTAGCGGTTCAACGAGCGTAGCGTTGGTGGTAGCTATCACCCTCACCGTAGTTTTAATAGTAAGTTCTACCATCGGTGCCATACTTCCCGTCATAGGGAGATTGTTTAAATTAGATCCTGCAGTATTTTCTGCGCCGCTCATTACCACTGTTGTCGACATCACTGCGCTAGTGGTATACTTCAACGTAGCGATAAAGCTACTGAAGATAGTATAGCACTATAAACATAAAGGGCCGTCAGTGGTTTTCATATGACGGCCCTTTATGTTTTTTAGTCCAGATAAATTATATAAGGAAGAGGCCTTTCCCTGCCTCCCGGGGAATGATTTATGAGGACACCCTTCCACCAAAGGGCCGAAGAACCTCCGCCGTCCAAATTTACGGCGTCTTTGATGCCCAAGCGCTTGGCAACGCTTCTTAACTCGTGCAAAGTTACGCCCCTTGAATGCCACGGATCACGACCGTCCACGACAACCCAATAAACTTTACTTCCATCGCTTCCCCACAGCGTCCTGGGATGTCTTTTGTCGGTAAAACTAGGCTTGAATCCTTCGCTAACGTTAACATCCATCCCGTTAGTCAAAAGAAGGGGTCCGGCCTGAAAGGCCCACTTGGCGTGGTTAAATTCTTGAGGCTCGAGGGTGGATATTACCTCAACATCCGTGCCTAAAACGACGTTTGCAAAAAATTGCCTGCTATTTCCCCGAGCTACCAGTAAAAACCCGTCACGCGGTATGTAGTGATGAGCGGCCGTACCCGCACCCTGCTTCCAGGTTATCTTGCCGCCTCGAACCATCACTTCCAGGGCATCGGATTGCAAACCCCTGGCCTCGGGGCCGAACTCCGGCGTATAAATAGTTATCCCGTGATAGGTCGGGGCAACATTGACACCTTCTACATGAAATTCTGCACTTGTGCCTACTTTCACTTTAACCTTTGCCCTGACTTGGCCTATAAAAATCTTTCCCGAGTCATCCCATCCGATCGCAGTTCGACCGCTATAGGGCGTATAAACGACCTTGCCATCCATCATGACCAACCCTATGGGCTTTACGCCGCTGAAATATCCGCCATTAACGGCTGCCCTTGCGTTTTTCTCCCTGGCCATCTCGCTCAAAGGATTCGATGTTCCATATTCCGTGCTCGAAAGAGCGATCTTTGGGGTCACGCGAGCAGCATCAAAGGCCAGGGCGACCCAAAAAAGTGCCGGGCTTTCCTCAGCAGCCCCATAGGGAACAATTGAAGCGGTCAAGTGCTTTGGCAAAGAAGTTAAAACTTCATAGGCCTTGATGTAATTTGCAAAGGGACCTATGGTTACCTGAAAGGCCCATTCCTGCCGCACTACGAAAGCAGGAAGGCCCAAGTTTTTCAAGTAGCCTGCGAGATCACGAGCTTTCGCCTCGGCATCAAGAGGTATTTCATCGACCAAAACCAACCAAAGTTTTGGAGGGCGTCCAATTCCCTCCCTGTGCATCGTGACGGTAACTATGTCATCTCTGAGGGTTTTTTCAAAAATCAGACCATTTTTGCAGTTTTTTAACCAGGCAACGAGGGAATTTAAACCGGAGCGCGTTACGTTGTCCCTCGGGTTCGATAAAAATTCGTCCGGGGCCTTTGGGGTCATCTCACTTGCTATCGCCATGTAGGGCATAAGATGAAGCGGCACTCCGCTTTTGTCTCCTTCAAATTCGCATATCGAACTTAATATTTCAGCTTCGTTAAAGAGACCAAGGGCGCGCACGGCAAACATGACGGCCTCTGCGTTAGCCGCCTCTAAAGTAGGGTGAAAATGCTCGAAGGGCGGCAAAATTCCCAAGGCCTTTGCGGCCTGTATTGACTCTCCGTGAAGGGTGAGCTTTGAGACGTCGACAAATCCGGAGTCACCTTGAACGAGGGGCAACTCCAAGGCGGACATTATCTCGTAAACTACCTCTCCGCGAGATATGGCCGCCGCAGTGCTAGTTTGCAATAGGACCAAACAAAATACCAGGAGAATTATTGACCTTGCTTTTCCTTTCCTGCCTGACAACATGAAGCAGCCTCCTTAAGTCTTAGGTAAAGGTGAGCGACTTTCCGTTCGCTTCCGCTAAAAATATTTACCACGAATTTCATTATTTTAAAAGCAGCGGTTTTGCAAAGGGGAATCTACGAAGTTAGAATTACCCTTGCCCTTTGATGTCGAAGATGGCAAACTAAACATATACACACTTTTTAACAATTTTGACATTACTTGTCCGTGTAAAATCTCTGTTCTATAATATAATACGATATGAAATATATATACTAAACTAATGATAACATAACCCGGCAAATGCAGAGGTGCGAACTCGTCAGCATTATTCCTTTTTTGCTTGTAAACTTATGTTTATTGACAAAATACCACAAAGGGCTTTATATTGTTTCTATGGGTCATTTAAACCGAGAGCATTGGTACAATATCAGGAGGTGTTGGTAAATGAAAAAATGTTTACTTTATTTATCCGTCATAGTGATGGCCTTGTTCATGGTAGTTGCACCCGCCTTTGCAAAGACATACATTGTCGGCACGAGCGCGGATTTCCCGCCCTTTGAATACATCGAAAAGGGCCAAATAGTGGGATTTGACATCGACTTGATAAAGGCGATTGCCGAAAGCCAAGGCATCAAGGTCGAGTTTCAGGATATCAGCTTTGACTCCCTCATCCCCGGTTTAAATGCCGGCACAATCGATATCGTGGCTTCCGGCATGACCATTACCGAAGAAAGGGCAAAGGTCGTGGACTTTACGGAGCCTTACTACTCGGCAAATCAGGCCGTGCTGGTAAAAGAGGGAAGTGGAAAAAACGTCACTGTTTTGTTTGGAGACCACAAGCTGGCAGTGCAGACGGGAACCACGGGAGACCTTTGGGTGGAGGAAAACTTGGAGAAAACGGGCATACTGAAAGGCAAGGTAACCCGCTTTGATACCTTCGTTTTGGCAATTCAAGACCTCTTAAACGGAAATGTTGACGGCGTAGTCTTGGATACCCCTGTTGCCCTACGGTATGCGGCGGAAAACCCGGTCGTGATGGTGGCCGAAATAATCACCGGCGAGGAATACGGCTTTGCGGTCGCCAAGGGCAACAAAGAACTCCTCGAAAAGTTGAACAAAGGACTTGAAGAAGTGAAGGCGAGCGGCAAGATGGACGAACTTTTAAAGAAATATTTTTAAATAAAGTCGCGCAGACGAGGGATTTGTTTTGTTAGATTTTTTTGAACTGGTACAAAAGTCCCTCCCAACCTTGTTGGAAGGGACTTTTGTTACTATAAAACTTACGATCTTAATCTTAGCCCTGGGATTGGTGTTGGGTTTGATCATAGCTTTTTTTCAAACTTACGGCAACAAGCCCGTTCGCCTGCTGGCGGGCATTTACGACAGGATTTTCAGAAGCGTGCCGGAACTGGTGCTGCTCCTTTTGGTCTTTTACGGCCTCCCCAATATCGGATTTAGGCTGAGCCCCTTTTATGCCGCTGTGTTGGCCCTCGGCCTGCGTTCGGCGGCCTACATGGCTCAAATTTTCAGGGGAAGTTTCATGTCAGTTGGCTCAGACCAACTGACGGCGGCCTACTCTTTGGGCATGGGTGAATACAAAGCTTTTATATACGTAATTTTCCCGCAGGCGATCAGGGCCTTTATTCCCCCCTTCGCCAATGAATACGCCATAATACTCAAAGACACGTCCCTTGCTTACGCCATAGGAGTGGTCGAACTTTTAAGGCACGGCCAATACATCATCGCCGTAGAATATAAGCCTCTGCCTATATTTTTGGTAATCGCAGCCATCTACTTCGTCCTTACGTTTGGAGTGGCAAGGCTTTTAAAGATGCTTGAAAATAAACTCAAGATTCCAGGGATAGGAGTGTAAAAGTTAAATGTCGGACAAACCGCTGCTCAGGATAATAAACTTAAAAAAACGCTTTGGCGACAAGGTGGTACTCGACGGAATCTCTTTCGACTTAAATAAGGGAGAAACAAAAGTCATAATAGGCCCTAGCGGCACGGGAAAAAGCACGCTCTTAAAGTCCATAAACAGACTTGTCGTACCCGACGAAGGCGAGATCTGGCTAGGTGACACGGAAATCGTAAGGTGTAAAAACATCAACGCCATCAGGCAACAGATTGGCTACGTTTTTCAAGACTTCGGCTTGTTCAATCACCTGACGGCCCTGGAAAACGTCATGATAGGGCTGACAAAGGTCAAAAAAATCCCGAAGAAAGAGGCCTTGGAGCGGGCTCGCTACGAGCTAAACAGGGTGGGATTATCTGGGATAGAAGACCTTTACCCGGCACAGCTTTCGGGCGGGCAAAAACAAAGAGTTGCCATCGCACGGGCCTTGGCGATGGACCCCAAGCTGATGCTCTTTGACGAACCAACGTCCGCTTTGGATCCGGAGCTAATAGGCGAAGTTTTGGCGGTAATGCAGGAACTGGCCGAGTCCAACATGACCATGCTCGTCGTATCTCACGAGATGGGCTTTGCAAGGTCGGTTTCAGACGAAATCATATTCATAGAAGATGGGAAAATCGTGGAACAGGCTCCCCCTGAAAAGATGTTTAAAGATCCTGAAAATCCGCGCACCAGGGAGTTTTTATTTAAACTGAGCGAACTTTACGGAGAAGGCTAAAGGCAGGAGATTGACATGTCCGAATTTTTAAGACAGTTTATGATCGTAGATATTTTCGTAACCAACTTCGGGACCTTGATGCAAGGCCTGGTGTTCACCTTTGAGCTTGCCATAGTTTCAATGGTTTTTGGCACCATCTTTGGCGTCCTGCTTGCCTTGGGAAGAAGTTTTGGCACTAGGCTTCTGTCGTGGCTTTGTACCGCCTATATCGAAATTATCCGAGGAACGCCGCTTCTTGCTCAACTTTTCATACTCTACTTTGCGCTTCCTCCTTACGGCATAAGGCTGTCAGCGATAACTGTGGCATTTTTGGGTTTTACCTTAAATTCCGCGGCTTACCAGGCTGAGTATACGCGCGGCTCCATAGAAGCCGTGGGAGAGGATCAATACATGGCGGCTTATTCTTTGGGCATGAGCAGCTGGCAGACCATAATTTACGTAGTGCTGCCTCAGGCCATCAGGTGGTCGATCCCCGCATGGACGAACGAATTAATTTACTTGCTTAAATCCACGTCAATAGCTTACGTAATCGGAGCACCGGATCTTTTAACACAGGGAAAGTTCATCGCCAGCAGAAACTATCAATTTTTTAGGGTGTATTTGATCGTTGCCCTCATATACCTCGTAATAGTCCTGGCTGCCGCCAGGTTGATCGGCAAGATTGAAAAGAAAATCGAAATACCCGGTTTTGGTTATACAAAAAATCAACGTTGACGACTAAAACAATATAACATCAGTCGGTACGCTCTATTTCGATGGCGAACCAATAAATTGCCGATAAATTGCAGATATACAAGTATTACGTCAGATTTTTCCGGTGGCATTTTCCTTAAACGTATCCCTCGAAGCTTCATTTCAAATCAAATCCTGTCCTGCAAAAACATTCAGCCGACAAAAACTAGGAGCCAATTATTAGCTGAGTAAACTTCTGCATTTAAGTTGACAGGCATATAGATTGCTGCTATTCTTTTAAAAAATGGGACGTAATGTCCCATATTTGGGGGAAGAAAATGGCTAAGACCACTTTCAAAACCGATACAGTGAGCAAAGTAACGGCCATAATGGAGCTTTTGTGCTCTTCTCATAATAGCTATAGCCTCAGGGAGATAGAAAGCCTCACGGGAATACCCAAAAGCACTCTACATCGTTTGTTAAAATCCCTGGAAAGACAGGAATGGGTATACCAAGACCATGAGACAGATCAATTTCGCCCTGGAGTCAGATTCTTTCTCCTTCACAACGAAAAGCTTTTTCATCAAGCTTTGATCAATGCCGCTTCTCCCGAAATGAAGCGGTTGGTGCGTGAAACGCAAAAGACCGCCATATTAAGCGTTCTGGAAGGAACTGCCGGTTTGTGCATTTACCACGTCGAACCGGCATGCCCTGTCAAATACGTAGCTCACCGCGGGATGAGTATACCCCTTCATGTAAGCGCTACCGGAAAAGTGCTGCTGGCATTTAGCACAAAAGACCTCCAAGAACGCATCGTCTGTAACAACATCCCCCAAGAAATCAACAAAAACCGCTTTAAAGAGGAACTTGAAGAAATCAAAGAGCAAGGTTTTGCTTACAGCAGGGAGGAATGGATCCCCCACGCAGGAGACATAAGCGTGCCTCTTTTTGACTCAAGGGGTTTATTTGTGGCTCAGCTTGGTTTGGCTGGATTGGTTGCCAGTTTCGACTGTCAAGAAGAGGTAATCGTCAAAAAATTAAAGGATGCTGCAGCCCATATAAAAGAGAGGCTTTGACCACTTTAAAAAATTAAAAAAGGAGGTAGTTTGAGGTGAAAGAAATAAACATGTTAAACAGCAAGGCCATGACCATCAAGCTTGACCCCGAACTTCCCGAGTACCCTCCCTTTGAACCAAATATCAGAAGAGCACCCGACAGGGGCTTCACGCTGAGCCAAGATGAAGCAGAGCTCGCGCTGAAAAACGCCCTGCGCTATATCCCCGAGGAACTTCACGAAAAGCTTGCTCCCGAATTCATGGAAGAGCTCGCAACCCGAGGCCGTATTTACGGTTACAGGTTCAGGCCAAAGGGGCGCATTTGCGGACGTCCCATCGACGAATACAAGGGAAATTGCATCGAGGGCAAGGCCTTTCAAGTCATGATCGACAACAACCTGGACTTCGAAGTAGCCCTTTACCCCTACGAGCTTGTAACTTACGGCGAAACGGGCCAGGTATGCCAAAACTGGATGCAGTATCGGTTGATCAAAAAGTATCTTGAAATTTTAGACCAAAACCATACGCTTGTCGTGATGTCGGGCCATCCTTTGGGACTTTTTAAATCACACCCGGAGGCTCCAAGGGTAATCATAACAAACGGCCTGCTGGTGGGGATGTACGATGACCAGGAAAACTGGCACAGAGGAATGCAGCTTGGAGTCACAAATTACGGACAGATGACTGCCGGCGGATGGATGTATATAGGACCACAGGGAATCGTTCACGGTACTTACAACACCATACTTAACGCAGGAAGATTGCACCTGGGCCTTAAACCCGGCGATGACATGCGAGGTCACCTTTTTATATCCTCAGGACTGGGCGGCATGAGCGGAGCTCAACCCAAGGCCTGCGAAATAGCTGGGGCCGTGGGCATCATCGCCGAAGTGGATCCCTCGAGGATCGAGACGCGAAAAAAACAGGGTTGGGTGTCCCTCGTATCTTCTGATTTAGACGAAGTGTTTAGGGTTGCAAACAAACATCTTAAAGATAAAGAACCCATTTCCATAGCCTACTACGGAAACATCGTTGACCTGCTCGAGTACGTCGTCAAAATAGGAATAAATGCAGAGTTAATTTCCGATCAGACGTCTTGTCATGCCGCCTACGACGGGGGTTATTGCCCTCAGGGACTTACCTTCGAGGAAAGGACAAAGATGCTGTCGGAAGACAGAGAGAGATTCAAACAGCTGGTGGACAAGAGCTTGCGCAAGCATTTCGAACTGATTAAGACGCTTGTGGACCGCGGGGCGTACTTCTTCGATTACGGTAATTCCTTCATGAAGGCCGTATATGATGCGGGCGTCAAAGAAATTTGTAAAAACGGCATTGACGAAAGGGACGGCTTCATATTCCCCTCTTACGTAGAAGACATCATGGGGCCGCTTCTTTTTGATTACGGCTACGGACCTTTCAGGTGGGTCTGTTTATCCGGTAAGCGCGAAGACCTGCTTAAAACGGACAAAGCAGCCCTGGAATGCATCGATCCGAACCGCAGGCCCCAAGATAGGGACAACTACATTTGGATAAGAGATGCCGATAAAAATAACCTGGTCGTCGGTACTCAGGCAAGGATACTTTATGCCGACGCAGATCTCAGGCTTGCCATAGCGCGCAAGTTCAACGAAATGGTTCGAAGGGGCGAAATTGGGCCCGTCATGCTCGGGAGAGATCACCACGACACGGGCGGGACGGATTCACCCTTCAGAGAGACGGCTAACATAAAAGACGGGAGCAACATAACGGCGGACATGGCGGTACATTGCTACGCAGGAAACGCAGCTCGCGGGATGTCGTTGATAGCCCTTCACAACGGAGGCGGAGTCGGGATAAGCAAGGCCATAAACGGAGGATTCGGCCTTGTACTCGATGGAAGCGAGCGCATCGATAAGATCATAAACAGAGCAATCGCCTGGGACGTGTTGGTTGGCGTGGCGAGAAGATCATGGGCAAGAAACAGCGGTGCAATGGAAGTTGCCCGCGAGGTAAACGAAAACCAAAAGAGCGATTACCACATTACCCTCCCCTACGTACCCGATGAAGACTTAGTTGTCGAGACAGTGGCTAAGGTCTTCAAAAAATGAGAAATAAGTAGGTCAACAAACCCCTCCAGGCCCTTTGGCTAGGAGGGGTTTGTTTTTAATCCCTCTCTCGTCCCAGCTCAGCTGATCGCTCAGCGGCATCTGCCACTGCTCTTATCACCAATCCTCGGAAACCGCCATCTTCCAGTGCAGCTACGCCGGCAATGGTGGTACCGGCTGGAGAGGTCACCCTGTCCTTGAGACTGCCCGGGTGTTCTCCCGTTTCAATTACCATTTTAGCGGCGCCAAATACTGTCTGTGCTGCCAGAGTCATAGCTACCGGGCGCGGCAAACCGGCCATGACGCCACCATCGGCAAGTGCTTCAATAAAGATATATACATAAGCTGGTGCAGAACCGCTGAGCCCTGTCACGGCATCCAACAAGCTTTCATCCAAAACGACGACCTTCGCGACAGCGGACAACAGAGCTTTAACTTCGTCTACATCGGATTCTTTTGCATTCGGTCCCATCGCTATGGCCGCAGCCCCGGCCTGAACCAGGCAAGGTGTATTGGGCATAACTCTTATCAATCGTGCCGGCCCTGTGTACTTGTTTAAATAAGAAAGAGGTACACCGGCCATGATGGAAACTACCAAGTGTTTATCCTCCCAGAGACCCTTTAGTTCGGATAGAATGACAGGCGCCACCTGGGGCTTTACTGCTAGGAAAATTATTCGGGATTTTTCCAGTATCTCAGTATTGCTGGCAGTCGTTTGTACCCCCAATGACTCCTTGAGGTATGAAAGCCGATTAGCATCGATATCTGATACCCACACCTTATCCGGTTGAACTAAGCCCTTGGCCAAAATACCTCTAAGTAAGGCCTCGGCCATGGCTCCTCCGCCAATAAAACCTAGCATTTTGCCAGCCTCCCATCTCAGTTTTATCTGATTCTATCTTCTGAATAACCTCTTAAATTTTTAACACAAAATTGTGTAGTTGTCAAAATAACTACCGGCAGCGTTTAGCAAAAGTGCATGCTGCCGGTAGTTATTTTCTTCATTTTGTCTTAACCTTTATTTTTCGTCCATGAATGGGTATCTGTACCCTACTGGCGGATTGAGGTGTTCTTTGATGGCTCTCGGGCTTACCCAGCGCATCATGTTGATTTTGGAGCCTGCCTTGTCATTGGTACCTGAGGCTCTTGCTCCTCCGAAGGGCTGCTGAGCGATTACTGCGCCAGTGGGCTTATCGTTAATGTAGAAATTACCGGCGGCATGGGTCAGGCGCTTTTCGATCTTGACTATGGCTTCTCTGTCCTGAGCAAAAACTGCACCTGTGAGTCCATAGATTGAAGTTGAATCGCAAAGATCCAAAGCTTCCTCAATTTCCTCATCTTTGTAGATATATATTGTTAAAACCGGACCAAATATCTCTTCTTCCATGGTCTTGAAGCGAGGGTTGGTCGTTACTATTACGGTGGGTTCGATGAAAAAGCCAACGCTGTCGTCGGCGTTCCCGCCGCAGATTATCTCGGCTTCCGGAGACTCCTTGGCGTAGTCGATATACCCTTTTATTGACCGAAATGCCTGAGCATCGATTACGGCGCCCATGAAATTTGTGAAGTCTTCTATGTCACCCATCTTTGTCGTGCTTATCTCTTCAACGAGCCTTTTCTTCAACGCGGGCCACATGCTCTCAGGGACATAAGCGCGCGATGCCGCAGAACATTTCTGCCCCTGGAATTCAAAGGCCCCCCTGACCAAAGCTGTAACCAATGGCTCAAGATCCGCAGAGGGGTGAACGAAGACAAAGTCCTTTCCGCCTGTCTCACCTACGAGCCTAGGATAGGTCCTGTAATTTGGCAAGTTTTGTCCCACAGTTTGCCACATGGACTGGAACGTCGCCGTAGAACCCGTGAAGTGTACACCCGCGAGCCATGGATTTAAAAGGGCGATGCTTCCTAGTACATTTCCGGGGCCTGGAATAAAGTTTATAACTCCATCTGGAAGGCCCGCTTTTCGAAGGATAGTCATCACGTGATATGCTGAATACACGGCGGAGGAGGCGGGTTTCCAGAGCACCACGTTTCCGGCCATAGCAGCGCTGGTGGGAAGGTTGCCGGCGATGGAGGTAAAATTAAAGGGAGTTACAGCAAAGACAAACCCTTCAAGTGCTCTGTACTCCATTCGGTTCCAGGAGTCCTTCGTAGACTCGGGCTGTTCTTTGTAGATTTCATTGAGAAAATAAGCGTTAAACTTCAGCATGTCTATAAGCTCGCATGCAGAGTCGATCTCAGCTTGATATGCCGTCTTGCTCTGACAAAGCATTGTAGCCGCGTTAATCGTGCACCGACACGTTCCGGCGAGCATCTCGGCTGCCTTTAGGAAAATAGAAGCCCTATGCTCCCATGGCATTGACTCCCAATCGTGCCGTGCGGCAAGAGCTGCCTCGATAGCATCATTTACTTCCTTCTCCCCTGCCATATGGTACCTTCCAATCACCACTTCTTTGTTATGGGGAATTATGCACATACCCAACTTTCCGGTGCGCACTTCCTTGCCACCGATTATAAGGGGTATCTCAATCTCCTGGGTTCTGAGCTCAACCAAACGAGCTTTTAGTTCTTCTCTTTCCTTTGTACCCGGCGCATAGGACAACACGGGTTCATTCTTGGGTTTTTCTATCTTAAATACAGCATTGGACACCATCGCTCACCTCTCATTAAAGTGTTCAAACCTTAGTGCTCTCAGCTTCAACCACTCATAGGCCGGCTCCAAGCATATTTGCCATGCTTAACTGCATACTAAGGGCTTAGAGCATGAACCGGTAAAAACCTATGTTGCAGTTTTTCCCCGGTTTTATTCAGGGCCTTGCCAGTGCCAGCAGTTGCTCAGTAGTTAATCTATTTCAAGAGCATCCCTCCTTTATTAAAGGTCTATTAGTGCTGCTTTGTCTTTAAAATGAGAAAACCCCTTCCCGCCGGGAAGGGGTACAATAATATTCCTTTTCCTCCTTTCCAAGCGGGAGGCCTTTCCGTTTCCGAAAAGACCCTATCGGTCGATGCTCATAGGCCAAACGCCCTTAGAGACTTCGACTCGGAGGCTCTCATTTTATGAACACGGATTTTATTTAATCTTTACTTTATCAAAAAAGAACTCATCGCTGTTATTGATAATATCAAGTAAAGTGATTAAATGTCAACAAGAAGGGAGGCTCTGCGCACGTCCGCTCACCTAAGCATGTCTTGATCGCTAAAAAACGTGGCAGGAGCTTTAAAAGAACAGCATAGGAGCCCCTCCGAACTTTTTATGTCCTGAGGGGCTCCTTGTATTCATAATTCAGAGAAGAATAATTTTGCCAAGGAAAATTAAAATGGTCCGTATCCCACGATGTGAGCTACAATTACCACGATTGTCCCGATCACGTGCCAAAACACCATAAGAGGCCATATGAATTTAAACCATCTTTCGTAAGGGATCTTGGCCATGCCGAGAGTGGCCATCAGCACACCTGAAGTTGGAATGATCTGGTTAGTAAATCCGTCACCGTATTGGTAAGCCAGCACCGCGGTCTGCCGCGTAACTCCTATCAAATCAGCAATGGGAGCCATGATCGGCATTGTGGCCATCGCCTGCCCGCTTCCTGAAGGTATGAAGAAATTAATAATCGTATGGACCCAAAACATACCGGCAGCGGACAGCGCGCCAGGCAAGCGAGAAACCCAGTTGGCCAGGAAATAAATGACTGTATCGATTATCTGACCCTCGGTCATGACAACTAGTATGGCCCTTGCAACTCCCACCACCAACGCTCCAAAGGCTATGCTCTGGGAACCTTCGACAAATGCCCTTGCTATGGCGTTCGGATTAAGCCCTCCTATTAAACCGCATATGATGCCCATAGCTAAAAATATTGTTGCCAATTCCATGATGTAATAACCTTTCGCCATAACCCCGTATATCATATAGGCAAAGAACAATAGGAGCACCAGCAGTACAAGCTTGTGAATCGTGGTGAGCTTCGATTCCTCGTTTAACCTTTGTCCCGATATTTCCTCTTCTTTAAATAGATCGTAAACGATGCTTTCTTTAGGATTTTCTTTAACCTTGGAGGCATATCGCATCACGTAGTAGCAAGCCACAATGAATAGCACTGCAAATCCAACGATTCTAAGCCAGATCCCGGAGAAAAGTGGCAACTCGGAAATGCTTTGAGCCACGCCCACTGTAAAAGGATTTAGGATGCCGCCCGCAAATCCGACGGCAGCACCCGTAGAGATGATGGCTGTTCCAACGAGGGGATCAAAGCCGACGGCAGTGGCTAAAGCCACGCCCATGGGGATAAAGACGATGGTTTCCTCAGACATACCAAAGGACAATCCCCCGAGGGAAAAGACGAACATCGTTACAGGAATAAGCAATTTTTCTCTTCCCTTTAACATCAACACGATCTTTGATATCCCCGCATCAATAGCTCCTGTCGCCTGAATTATCGTGAAGGCTCCGCCCACGACAAAGATAAAAAAGATGACTTCCGCCGCCTCAATCATCCCCTTTGGGACGGAGGCAAAGACGTCCCAAAACCCGACCGGCGTGGGCTCGACGTAATGAAAGCTTTGTGGGTCCACGAGCGTTCGCCCCGTAGCCTCATCTTTAAATCTGTCAAACACTCCTGCTGGCACAACGTAAGTCCCAATAGCTACCACTATAACGATCAGAAATAAAAGCACGTAAGTATGCGGCACGACTAACCTTCGCATCTTTAACCACCCTTTCTAATGCTATCAAAGTTCAAAAAACCAAACCAAAATTTAGATATGATGTAGCTTTTTTAACATATGTTTATACCCTGTGTCAAGGAAACAAAGTAGAAGCCTTTAGCGATTATACCGTAACTTTTATGTAAAGGCAGGATAATAACATTCCATCTAGGCCCAGATGCTTCTGCAAGAAGGTGTTCTGCGCTAAAAGTTCCTCTTGCAGAATAAAGGGGTGTGCTTTATAATCGAAACAACAGTGGGCGACTAGCTCAGCGGGAGAGCGCTTCCCTCACACGGAAGAGGTCGCAGGTTCGAAACCTGCGTCGCCCACCATTTTTATTTTCAGGTCTTAAGTTTCCCCAAATAAGCCATCTTGACCCTCGGGTCAGAAAGCAATTCCATCGAAGGTCCTTGTATGATGACCCGCCCCGTCTGCATAACATATCCGCGATGGGACAGCATCAAGGCTTGCCTCGCGTTTTGTTCGACGAGCACAATTGTTACACCCCGCTTGTTTATCAACTTCAGCTCATCAAAAATTTCCTTTATGAGAATGGGAGCCAACCCTAAAGATGGTTCATCGAGCAACAAAACTCGCGGCCGCGACATTAGAGACCTAGCAATGGACAACATTTGCTGTTCTCCACCGGAAAGCGTAGCGCCGGGCTGATCTTTTCTTTCTTTAAGGCGAGGGAAAAGAGTGTAGACCCATTCCAAATCCTCCTGAACTTGCTCCTTGTCTTTTCTTAAAAAAGCCCCTACCATCAGATTTTCGCTGACGGTGAGAGGTCCAAATATTTTTCGCCCCTCGGGCACTAAGGATATCCCGCTGGCCACAACTTTATGGCTTCTTTTCGCCAATGGCTTGCCCTCAAACAAGATTTCACCCATTTCTATCGGCACAGCCCCCATTACGGAATTCAACAGCGTCGATTTGCCCGCCCCGTTTGCTCCGATGACACATACTATTTCGCCTTCATATACATCCATGGAAATGCCATGAAGTGCCTTTATCGCGCCATAACTTACAACGAGCTCTCGGATCGATAAAATTGGCTCAAGGGTCGTCATGGCTCATGCCTCCTCTCCAAGGTAGGCAGCCAACACTTCCGGGTGGCTTTGTATCTCATCGGGCGTTCCCTCGGCTATCTTTGCACCAAAGTTCATGCACGCAACACAATCACATATTTCCATCACGAGCTCCATGTGGTGTTCGATAACTATTATAGTTATGCCTAAATTGGTACATATGCGTTTGATAAGCATGTTTAAATCTTCTATCTCCTCCGGATTCATGCCCGCAGCAGGTTCGTCCAAGAGCAATAATTTCGGCTCCAAGGCCAAAGCGCGTGCAATCTCGACTCTTCTTTGATGGCCGTAGGGAAGCGTTCCGGCAGCCTGCAGCGCTTTGTCAGCCAAGCCCATAAAATCGAGAAGCTCTAGGGCGCGTTTCCTCGCTTCGGCTTCGGACAATTTCCACCGGCCTGCATGAAACAGGGCTTCGAGGAAGGAGTACTGACATTTGCGATATGCCGTTATGACGTTTTCCAAGGCCGAAACTCTCGCGAACAACCTTAAATTTTGAAAGGTTCTAGCTATCCCTCTAGGGATTATCTCGTAAGGTTTTAAAGGGCTCAAGTCTTCGCCCTGAAAGAAGATTTGACCATTGTCTACCGGGTAAAGCCCTGTTATCAGGTTAAAGACCGTCGTCTTCCCCGCCCCGTTTGGCCCAATAAGACCGACCAACTCGCCTTCTTGGACGGTGAGTGTAAAATTATGTACAGCCTTTACGCCACCGAAGGATTTATCGACGTTAAGGAGCTCAAGAAAGGCCATCGTTCCCACCCCTTTTTGATTTGGTGCGAACAAAAGAAAGGCCTTTAGATAAGTCCCATACCTCCCAAGAACCCATTATTCCCTCGGGCCTAAGCACCATTATAGCTACCAATATTCCTCCGTAGATTAGCATTCGGTATTGTGATATGGGACGGAATAACTCTACAACTAAAGTGATCACTGTTGAAGCCAAAAGCGTACCGCTCAAGGAACCCAATCCGCCAAAGACCACAACGGATGTGAGTTCCGTTGATTTCATCATGTCAAACATCACAGGCTGTATAAAAGTCATAAATCCTGCCATCAAAGCACCCGCTATACCGCAGTAAAAGCCCGATATGGCGAGGCTTAAAATTCTATAAAATGCAGTATTATAGCCCAGAAGCGATGCCGCCAGATAGTCATCGCGACATGCCTTAAAGGCCCTTCCGTAACGACTATTTATCAAATTGATCATCCCTATTGTCATGACGACAAGAAAGATCAAAGCCACCGGTAGCGTAGTAAACCCTTCAATGCCGGGATATCCTCTTGCTCCCTTTGTCAGGGATTGCCAGTTTTCCAGAATCAACCTTATCGATTCGACCAATCCTATGGAAGCAATGGCATAGTAGTCGCCCATTAACTTAAGGGTAGGTATGCCTATGAGATAGGCTATTGTCATGGAAATAACTCCGCCAGCTAAAATTGCCAAAAACCAATGGACACCGTATTGGACGGTAAGTATTGCCGTAGTATATGCGCCCAAAGCCATGTAGGCAGCGTGCCCCAAGGTAAATATTCCAGTGAAACCTGTAAGGAGCGAAACTCCCATTGCAGCTATAGAATTTATGCATAAAAGAATTATTATTCCGCCAAAATAGCCCATTTCATGCTATCCCCCTACACTTTTTCCAAGGGTTCTTTGCCGAACAAGCCGGTGGGCTTGACAAGCAAGGTTATGACCAAAAGTGAGAAGACCACCAAATCACGCAACTGACTGGATATGAAGCCTGCCGTTAACATTTCCGCAAGCCCCAATATGAGACTTCCAACGACCGCTCCAGGCAGAGAGCCAAGGCCGCCTACCACGGCGGCTACGAAGGCTTTTATCGTAATGGCTCCAAGTTGAGGATACAAAGTATAGCGAACGGAAAGAAATATCCCGCCCACTGCAGCCAAAACTCCCGCAACGAAAAACACTATGGATATGAGCATGTTTACGTTAACGCCCATCAAGCCGGCAGTCCTTAAGTCACAAGCGGCAGCCCTGATGGCCAGTCCCCATTTGCTCTTTTTGATAAAAAGTTGCAGCCCCGTCAAAAAAATCACGGCGACCACCATGGATAACAAGTCGAAGGCGCTCGTGGTCGTAATGCCGAAAAGACGAACGGGATTCGTTGGAATGACGGGCGGCAGCGCTCTAAAACGCCCACCAATGGTGACAACGAAGAGGTTTTCTATGACTATGCTCATCCCCAGCGAGGCGATCAAAAGGTAAAGCTTAATGTCAGTGCGCTCCCGTATGGGTCGATAAGCTATCCTTTCGGTCAAGGCAGCCGCGATCCCCGTCGCTAAAAGTGCAAGAAAACCCCCAACCCATATATTGTTGCCCATCGATCTTAAGGCATAATAGCATGTGTAGCCTCCTATCACTATAAAACCTCCGTGAGCGAAGTTGGAGAAAAGCAAGATCGAATAAACAAGCGAATACCCCACGGCTATCAAGGCATATACCGACCCGAGAGAAATGCCATTTATGAGCTGCTGTGCAAAAGTACCCAAGGATATCACTCCTTTATTTGGCGTATTGGCTTTTTATCATTGCTTTATTTAACAAAGGGAGGCGAAGAAGACACTTCACCTCCCTATTTTAACGCCAACTCCCACGCGCAAAAAGCGATTTGCGATTCTTCCTACTCCGGTTTTACCTTCATGAAGAACCTTGATTTCCCGTCCTTACACTCTAATATAACGGCATCTTTATCTTTAGGATTATGGTCTGCAGGATCGATCGTCAGCGTTGCGTGATTAAGCTGAACGCCACTCGTCGACTCGAGGGCATCTCGAATAGCTTTACGATCTGCTTTGCCCGCCCTTTCTACCGCATTTGCTACCCAGTGAACGGCATCATAGGCCAAGACTCCGTTGACGAATTCCTTGCATTCATCTTTGTACTTATCTTGATAAGCTGTGAAAAAGGGCTCCATTGCTGGATCTCCCGGGGCAACGTGGTTTACCCAGTAAGTACCTTCCATCGCATCGCCAGCGATTTCCCACATGAACTCGCCATAGCCGTCTCCGCCTATGATCAGTAGATCCTTCATTCCCAGCTCTCTGGCTTGTTTAATGGTAAGGGCCATCTCCTTGCCCATGTTTGGAAGGACCAATACGTCCGCACCCGAGTTTCTGATCTCGGTCAGCTGGGCCCTGAAATCCACGTCTACTCCGCCTCGAAAGCCTAAATCTGCTACCATTTGCCCACCATATTGCTCGAAATTCTTGATGAAGAATTCTCGCAAGCCTTGAGAATATTCGCTACCCACATCGTAAAGGATCGCCGCCTTTTTCTTTCCCATCTCACGAGCGGCAAAAAAGGCGAGAACCTTTCCCTGGTAGGGGTCCGTGAAGCATATCCTGAAAGAATAGGGGCGAACCTTTCCGCTTTCGTCCACGGTAACCAAGGGGTTTGTCGCTACGGTTGCAATTTGCGATACACCGGCACGATTGACGATCGGAGCCGTGGCTATATTGATACCGCTTGTGTTCGCTCCTATGATGACGTGGACTTTGTCTTGTTCTATCATCCTTCTAACTGCGTTTACCGCATCTTCGGCTCTGGTGCGAAAGTCGTATGGAACGATCTCGATCTTAATTCCATTTACGCCGCCTTTAGCGTTAATTTCTTCCGCCGCCAATTGAGCTGCCTTCACCTCAGTTTGACCATAAGCCGCCCAATCACCCGTTAGCGCCGCCAAATAACCGATCTTGACCGTTCCCTGAGCTGTTGCCATGCCAACAGCCAACAACACAATTGCAATTACAACGCCTACAAATAACCCCTTTCGCAAGGACGATCACCCCCGCTTAATTTCATAATATTTTTCCATCTTAGAAGCAACTATTCAGAATTATAAACAGGAGGTTTTATTTTGTCAATATGACATACTATTGCACTGACATAGAATGTACGTGAATTTGAGACTTTTCAAAATGATAGGATCAAATCAGATTAAATAAAGAGACATTTCTGTATGTATATTTGATTCTTTAGTCAAAACTACACACATTAAGCAAAATAAGAGAACCTAATCGCCAATTTTGCCATTTAAGCATAAATATAATAAGGACTTATACAATTAAACTTCTCAATTACATGCTATGGGGTGGCCGCATTTCTTCTATGTCATAAAGGCCGGATGATATGGAAAGAGTCGTGCTAATCTCGCATTCAAGTAAGGGCGCAAGGTAATTTGCACCTCCAAGGACGAGCATGTAGCCGCGAGTCCGATCCTTGACGCTCATTTGATACTTCGGGGGCATGAGGTACCCGATTTCAAAAAGGCCTCTCATGTTATCATTTCGGCAATTCTTGACGGCCTCTATCACGGTCTCATACATGAAAGAAGGAAATGTCTTTATGGCTGCTGTCACGCATCCTCTCCCAGTGCGCATAGCCGAAGTTACGTCGGTAAACCCTCCCCTTATCAAAAGCTCACCGGGGCTTAAAGTGGTCCCCGAGTGAGAGATGATGTCGACGAAGCCCTTGCCCTCATAATTTTGCAACCTAAAAAGTCCTGTAGCAATTGTCTCTATGTGCACACCACAACGTCTCAAAACTACATCGTAGTTTGCAGAAGAAAGGCAAAGGATCGCCTTTTGCCCCTCAGGGACCCTGTAATTCCATATCCGTCGGCCCCCCTCTAGTATAGCCACTAAAGGTGATACTATAACGTTGGAATTTGATATCTCCTTCAATAAGGATAATGCTTCGTCAAACCTTTCTTCTGGCACAGAAGTGATGTTTACGATGACTTTTCCCTTGTTGGCGCAAAGGTCGAGATCGCTTTTCACTATGAGCATTTCCGTCTCCATGGAAGACATGCCTATCCTGTCGAAGACAAAAATGGCCCTGGCCTCTTCACTTCCATCCGGAGTTAGCAAGACTCCCTTTCTCCCCAAGCGCGTTACCAAGCCGTCTTTTTCTAAATTAGATAAATGATAGCGAATGGTTCTGTCATCCAAAGTGAACCCGCATTTAGCCAACTGATCCCTTAACTCCACAGAAGTTAACGGATCTTCGGAAAAATAAAGACTTCTCAATATCTCTATAACAGTGGGAGGATACTCCTCTAAGTTATCGCCAATTCGTATTTCCACCACATACCATCTCCGTAAACATCAATATATAAAGCTAATCGGAGGGTGCCGGAAGCTGCGCCTGACGCCCTCCGATTATTTATACGATTTATAAAACAACGCTACAAGGATTCTCTGAAATAACCTGCGTTACATGCCTGAAATACGAAGTCACCTTAACTTAAGGGATATATTCAGGCAGAAATTTCTTTTCAAGCTCTCGATATTTGTTAAAGCCCACCAATTCCTTAAATTCAGCAAATGGGACAACTAGGTCAGTCCTTCCTTCGGCAATGCCATCTTTTATCACATCGAGGTAATTCATCATGCCCTTTACGGCTGCAAATAAAGGACCTACAGGAATGCTCACTCGAGCAACCCCCATTTCTTTCAGTTCATCGATATCTATGAGCGGAGTCTTGCCGCCGCTCACGGCATCAAACAGATTGATACTGATCGGCGCCTTAATTTCTTTTACCAGCCTTATTATATCCTCTCTGGTGCGCGGTGCCTCAATGAATATCAAATCAGCACCGGCCTCTGCATAAGCATTACCCCGCTTTATAGCTTCTTCTACGCCACTTACTGCAATGGCATCAGTTCTGGCGTTAACGACAAAATCGGGATCCAACTTCTTTTTGACTTCTATGCATGCCTTTATTTTCAACACCATTTCTTCCATTGGAATGATTTGCTTTCCCTCAAGATGTCCGCAGCGCTTCGGAAATACTTGGTCTTCTATATTCATGCCTGCTGCACCGATTTTAATAAACTCCTCAGTCACTCGCATGGCATTTACTGCATTGCCAAAGCCCGTGTCCGCATCGACCATGACGGGTATATTTACCGCATCTATGATGTTTTTAGAAAAGTTTAAGGCCTCAGCGAAGGACAAAAAAGCCATATCCGGAAGCCCCAAATAGGTCGCCGAAAGCCCAAAACCACTTACCTGACAAGCCTTAAATCCCGCACGCTCTATGAGCTTGGCAGACATTACGTCATGCGCGCCAGGACAAACAAGGGCTTTCTTTTCCATGATCATATTCTTTAATAGCGTAGACTTTTTCATGCTGATAACCCCTCCAGGTTGATTTTTTTATTCATCATTTTTTCAATTATTAACGTTACGATGGCAAGAGTCAGTCCTGCCAAGGAATACAAATGATGCGGGAATAGCAATAATAGCCCTCCAAGGAAAAACACGACCCTAAAAATAAGGTTTATCTTACTGTCTATATACCCAAAAAACCCGTAAGCCATAAAGATTGCTCCTAAAAATCCCGTTACAGCACAAATTAAGACCTCCAGGTGAGCACCGCGACCTACAAAGGCCGGATTCCACACAAAGAAGAATGGCATTATGAAGGCAACGGCACCCAACTTCATCGCGTTAATTCCGGTTTTAAACCAATCTCCCTTAGAAATACCGGCCGCGACTATAGCTTGAGTACAAGTGGGAGGCGTAATCCCTCCGAGCAAAGACCAGTAAATGAAGAATAGGTGCAATGCTACCTCATCTGCACCAAGCTTTAGCAGTGGGGGCGCAAGGATGGAAAGGGAAAGTACATAAGTGGGAACGACGGGAAGCGATGTGCCAAGAAGAAAAGGAACGATTGTGCCGATCATGAGGGCGATGATGAAATTGTCTCTTCCAACTTCCATGATCAAACTGCTTATCTTTGGAGCGATGCCCGTTATGCCAACCATGTTGACCAAAATGCTCACAGATACCAAGATGGGAACGATCCTCGCAAGACTTACACCGCCGTCGTACAATGCATCAAGCATGTTGCGAAGACTTGCCCTTATCCCTTTCACCGGTATATCGGTTATAAGCATAAGTATTATAGTAGAAAGGCAGGTATAAAAACCCGCAGTGAGAAGCGGCCTTCCAACGGCTATCAATCCCAACAAAATAGCTATCGGAATTACAAGACAGGAAAGTCGCCTGAAAGTCAGTATATCTTTCCAATTCGGGATTTCGTCTTCCGGTATGGGAGCCAACCCCAGCCTTCCAGTCATAAATTGTACGCCGGCATAAATGCTAGTGTAATAAAGTACGCAAGGGATAATAGCATAACCTATGATCTTTAAATAAGATATCCCCAAAAACTCAGACATCATAAAGGCAGCGATGCTCATTATAGGCGGAGTTATGCCGCCGCCCGTCGAGGCAACAGCCTCAACGCCTCCGGCAAAGTCAGCAGGATACCCCAGTTTTTTCATCATTGGAATAGTGTAATTTCCAGTCACCGCGACATTTGCCACGCCGCTACCCGATATGCTTCCAAAAAGCGCGCTGGCCACAATGGCTGCTTTAGCAGGACCTCCACTCCATTTGCCAGTAAGGGCAAAGGCGATGTCTATAAAGGTCTTTCCTCCGCCTCCTGCAGACAGCAACGATCCGAATATTATAAAAAGCGAGATGAACGTTGCTGACATGGCTGTTACGCTTCCATATATACCCAACGGTGAGAAGTAAATAGAATTTACGACAAACTTCCACGACAAGCCCCTCAATTTCCACATGCCGGGGAATATATAACCGAACAGCGCATAAAATATCAACCCGATTACGATGATAGGAATGGCCCACCCGACGGCCCTTCTAGTGGCATCTAAAACGACGATGGCAAGCGCGATGCCGAGCAACAAATCGATTGTTCTTGCACTTCCGGGGTACATGTATATCTGAAGAGTCTTTAAATATATGTTTATATTCGCCGCAATGATGATGAGCAGTTCAACAATATCTAAAGTAGTTAACTTGTTTTCACGATATCTCTTAGAAAAGGGAAACACTAAAACGGCAAGCGACAATCCGATGCCGACATGGATAGCTCTCAGCTGCAAATCAAGCAAATGAAGGAATATGGGTACGGTTAACTGTACCACAGAAAGCGCGACTGCTGTCCAAAAAATGATGGAAGTCTTTATATCGGGAGCATCAATATTATCTTTAGTAGTCATGATAAACTGTTAATCCCCCTTTATTTTAGGCACATTTACGGCAGCCGACGAAAGTACATAGAAATTAAAAATGTAACGTCGGCTGCCAAACCTGTCTTAGCTACTTCTGCCTACTTTTTGTACTCAGGTGGAATGAATCTTTCAGGGACTTCTACGCCCTTCTCTTGAGCATAACGTATCAAGCCTGCATGGGCGTAAATTTCTCCGCCGGGAGGAACGTTTTCAAAGAAATCGGCTACCGGGTCCCATCCCTTTATGGCAGGATATGCCGATGCTACTTCTTCGAGACCTTCGACATAAGCTTTTACGATCTCATATCCCACTTCTTCGGGCAACCTTGTTGAAGCTACGGCTCCAACTATTGCACACTCTTCCACGACTGGTCCTACGTCAGGCAGTTGCTTAATTTTGCCCTTCGGTGTCTCCAAGAAAATCATGTAAGGATAGCGTTCCCTTATTTTTGCCACGTCGTCCTCGCTATATCCAATGACCGTGACGGGAAGAGTCAAGTTAACTTCGATCATTGAGGCATCTAAGCTGTCCAGTGGAGATGTCTTTTGCAATCCGACTATAGCGCCGTTTTTTAGGGCATCGATGGCATCGCCGTAAGCTGCGGGAATGAGCTGTATACCAGCACTCAAGAGTTCGTTGAACTTACGAATATACTCTGCCGATGCGGAACCGGGAATGCCGGGGCTGAATTTTTTGCCCTTCAGCTCGGTAAATGTGGTGACTCCTGAATCCTTCCTCACGTACAGACGATCAGCGGTGATGTTGCGCATAAAAAGCCACCGGATGTCTCCCCACTGCTCTTTTTCAAAGGTATCCATGCCTTTTACCATTTGAAAAGCGGAAGGCAGGTCAACACATAGTGCGAAATCAAAAACCCCTTCCTTGATCTTACGCAAGTTGTCTAATGCTGCACCGCTTTCAATAACAGTAACCTGGATATCGTTTTCGGCCTTGTTTACCACATTTGCAGTCGCGACGCACCAAGCATATACTCCCGAAGTAGATGAAGTGCTTCCCATGTTGAGATAATGTTTCTGAGCCATCGCTGGCGAAGTTAAAAGAAGTGCGAACATAACAACGAAGACAATCCAAAATCCTCTCTTTCTCATACTTTCCTCCTCCTTTTAATATGATATTTTTATATTGCTTCCAAACTTAAGCAAAAAATCCTACCCTTTTAACTACCCTATAGCCTAAATGCTGTTTACTTTCATTTTTACAATTTTTTTATAAAGGACGATTATTTTTCGCCCGAATTAGATCAGATTAATTGGCTTTCTTGATAAAATCGCCGTGTTTCTTTAAAAATGACACCAATCCACCCTCTTTTAAGATGTCTTTCATGATGGCAGGCATCGGTTCCATTGAAATCTCTTTATTGCGGGTGACGTTAAAAACAATTCCTTTTTCTAGGTCAATCTCCAATTCGTCACCTTTGTTAATTTCATCCGTATCGCAAATCAAGGCTGGAAGTCCGATATTGATTGCATTTCTAAAAAATATCCTCGCAAAGGACTTCGCCAAAACAGCTGAAATGCCCGATTCTCTTATCGCAACGGGTGCTTGTTCTCTGGAAGAACCGCAGCCGAAGTTTCTTCCTGCCACGACTACATCTCCGGGTTTTACTTTTTTGTAAAAATCAGGATCGATATCCTCGAACAAATGAGTTGCCAAATCACTCAAGTTTAACGTTTTGGTGTATTTGCCTGCTATGATGTAGTCAGTATTGATGTCATCTCCAAATTTGTGGGCCCGTCCTTTTAATGAAAAGTCGCTCATCTGTTATCACCTTTCTTTTAGATCGGTTCAGTGTAAGTATTTTCTCGGGTCAGCTATTTTCCCCTCGATCGCGGAAGCGGCACATGTCGCGGGAGAGGCCAAATATATATTTGATTTATTGTTTCCCATACGGCCTTTAAAGTTTCTGTTTGCGGTAGATATCACGTTTTCACCGTCTCCCGGGACACCTAAGTGGGTCCCCGGGCAAGGCCCACAGCCCGGCGGGATTATAGTAGCTCCTGCTTCGAGCAAGGAGGAAATGACGCCTTCTTTGGTTGCTTCAATCAAAATTCGCCTGGAAGCAGGACAAACGAGGAGTCTCACGTCCTTGTGAACACGACGGCCGCCTAAAATCGCCGCTGCTTCTTTTAAATCTTCCAGGCGCCCGTTGGTGCATGTTCCTATAAAGACTTGTTGAATTGGAGTGCCAATTGCATCTGTAATGGGGTGAACGTTGTCAACGGTGTGAGGAAAGGCGACTTGGGGTTCCAGCTTTGCCGCGTCAATGCGAAGGACGTCGATGAAATAAGCATCTTCATCGCTTTTCTGAGGAACAAAAGAGCGAGATGAACGACTGCGGACCCATTCAAGGGTTTTGGCATCGGGTGCCACTATTCCACCCTTTGCGCCAGCCTCTATGGCCATGTTGCACAAAGTCATCCTTTCTCCCATGGGCATGTCATCGATACATTCGCCAGCAAATTCAATGCAAAGGTAGTCCGCTCCGTCCGATTTTAATAAGCCGATAATATGAAGGATAAGATCTTTCGGATATACACCTTGCTGCAACTTGTTGTCTATTGCCAGTTTAATCGTATGAGGAACTTTCAACCATAGCTTTCCCGTTAGCAAAACACCGCTTGCATCGGTCGATCCAATGCCGAAAGAAAAAGCTCCCACCGCGCCGTAAGTGCATGTGTGGGAATCCGTCCCAAGGGCGATGTCGCCCGGAAGAACTAATCCTTTTTCTAACACCAGTTGATGGCAAATGCCCTCACCTACGTCAAAAAGCTGTATGCCTTGCTCCTTTGCAAAGCTTCGCAACATGTCATGCAAACCGCTGACTCTTTCGTTGGGGCTTGGCGTAGCGTGGTCCAAGACGAAAACGACTTTGGTCGGATCCCATACACGATCCTTTTCGAACTCCCTGAAGGCCTTTATGGCAAGGGGGCCCGTAGAGTCGTGACACATTAACATATCGACGGGCACTACGCAGAAATCTCCAGCCTTTACTTCTTCGCCTAGGTGCTTGGAAATGATCTTTTCCACAATCGTTTTTCCCACGTCTATGCACTCCTGTCGTTTTACTATCTTAAAATAAACGTTACGCGAGTCAAAGTACTGTACAATGATTAAAAAGGATTTAATGAAGAAAAATGTTTAAAGCATGCAAGATTGGAAATCAATTTCCATAAGTCAATAAAAAAATACCACGTATAAATTTTTTGTCAATAGCAAAACAACCTGTTCTTCGCAAATATATCTTAATGTTATAGGCGTTACTTGAGCTAACTGAGAAACAATAAATAGCTAAGTAAATAAATAATTCTTATATTACCTTTCCGGTTTTTATTTGCTCTCTCCGAGGCAGGATTTCAGGATTCATCATTTAAGAAAACCCCAATTAGTTTAATGATTCGTTCAAAGGAAAAGCCAAACAGGGTATGGCCAATTATCATAATGATGTTACTTTCTTTATAATGCTGTATGAAGGATACGGCAGAATTTTTTCACAATTTGTCTTCTCTTTGAATATTGACTAAATATAATATGCATGATAAGCTTTTTGCTGAGTGGAAATAGGTATCCGTTATTTATTACTTATGTACGAAAAGCATTACGACGCGATCGGAGGGATCGAATTGGAAAAAATTTCATTGTTAGTATCTACTGGGAACTTGGGCGATAACATCATCGAAGAGGGATCTTTCAACGAAGGGCTTAAGCGCCAAATTGATTGCTTTGCCGCAGACGCTGGGACTGCTGATGCAGGTCCAACATTCTTGGGCGCCGACATGCCTCACAACCCAATCGAGTGGGAAGAACACGACTTAGAGCTTCTTTTAGTGGAAAGCAGAAAAAGAAACGTTCCCATGATCGTCGGTTCATGCAGCACCACCGGGACCGATAAGACGGTTGACAGGTACGCAGATATTATAAGAAGGCTGGCCAAGAAACACAAGCTGGAACCCTTCAAAATGGCTTTAATTTACTCACAAGTCAACAAAGACGAACTCAAAAAAAGGCTAAAAGACATCGAACCTCTTGATGCCCCCTACGAACTCACCGAGGAAATCTTAGACCAAACTACAAACGTCACGGCATCCATGGGCGTAGAACAAATAATTCATGCCTTGGAGCAAGGCGCAAATGTAATACTGGCAGGCAGAGCCTGTGATGACGCCGTTTTAGCCGCTTATCCCATCTTTAAGGGATTTCCCAGGGGCATAAGCTTGCACATGGGCAAGGCGGCGGAATGTGCATCCTTGGTTTGCTGGCCTCAGATGGTCAAAGAGTCCATCATAGCGACCGTCACCAAGGAATACTTCTCCATCGAACCGATGCACCCGGCGCAACGTGCAACGCCTCACAGCGTCGCCGCTCACTCCATGTACGAAAGGACAAACCCCTTTGTGCAAGGTGTGCCTGGTGGCATTCTTGACATGCACGAATGCGAGTATGTGGCGGAAACGGACCGCATCACTAGAGTTTATGGCAGTAAATTTCTCCCTTCACCCGATGGCTCTTATAAAGTTAAACTTGAAGGGGCCGGAGAGGTAGGCTACAGGGTTTACCATTTGGTAGGCATAAGGGATACAAGGGCCATAGCTAACATAGACCAGATCTTAAAAGATACTCGAGCAAAAGTTTCCGATATAATAGGCCCCCACAGAGACAAAGACTACGATCTCTACTTCCATGTTTACGGCAAAAACGCGATCATGAAAGATTTTGAACCTCAAGAACAAATTACAAGCCACGAACTTGCCATCGTCATAGAGGCCATATCTAAAGACGAAGAGTTGGCCACTTCCGTCGCGAAGTGTGCGAAATTCCGTTTCTTCTACATGAGCTATCCGGGACAGATGAATGCATCTGGAGGATCAGTCGCTTTGTTGACGGACGAACCTCTATATCCCAGGAATAAATGCTACAGATGGACAATAGACCATCTCTTGCGCTTAGATGATCCTTTGGATGACAAGATATTCAGGTTTTCCTTTGAAACAGTAAGGGGAAAGTAAAAATGGGCTCGGCCGTTAACATAAAAGATACGCTGCTTTGTAAATTAGCCGATTATTACGCGTCGATTTCGTACGATGACATCCCGCTTAAGGTTATAAATAAGGCCAAACGTTCGTTAGTCGACTTATTGGGCGAGCTTGCCGCCGGTTTTTTCGTCGGCGAATTAGCCAAAGCGGTTAATCCTTATCTTGTAGAACTTGGCGGCAAAGAAGAATCGACGTTGCTTTGCATTGGCAAAAAGATGCCTGCCATGAACGCAGCCCTTGGCATGGGTGTAATGTCTCACGCCATAGAACTGGACGACGGACACAGATGGGGAACGTCACATCCTGCCGTGGCCATAATACCTGCCGTTTTGGCAATGGCCGAGAGGGAAAAAAGCTCCTTCGCCGAAATTCTTTTAGCCATAGTCATCGGTTACGACATGATGCTTCGAGCGGCAAGAGCGATAAACCCTGCACACCTTAAAAGAGGATTTCACTCAACGGGAACGTGTGGAGCTCTCGGAGCTGCAGCGGCATGCGCGAAACTTTTAGGATTGGATTCGACGGAAACGGCATACGCCATATCCATGGGAGGCCTTCAAAGCGCAGGATTACAAGAAATGCTTCACGACCATCCGGGCGTAAAGCCGCTTCAACCGGGAAAGGCTGCTGCTGCAGGTGTCCTTTCAGCCGACCTGGCGAAGCGCGGAGCAAAGGCTCCGAGAACTCTGTTTGAGGGTGAACACGGTTGGCTCAAGGCAATGTGCGACTCGGATTATTCCGAAGAAGCCCTGGTTGGTGATCTGGGCTCGCGATTTGAGATTCTTTACACCTACACGAAACTTTATCCAACTTGCAGACATTGTCATGCCGCCATAGACCTGGCACGAGAAGCCAGGGAAACGCTGTACTGTGACCCGGCAGATATAGAATCCATCGAAGTCAAAACTTACAGGCTTGGCATCGTGGAAGTTGGCCGGATACAGGTGCCAAAGACCCAGCAAGAGGCTATGTTTAGCCTGCCCTTTGCCGTAGCAATAGCGTTGACTCGAGGAAACGTCACGCTACAAGACTATACACCTGAGACGTTAAGTGATCCGAAGCTCATCTCCTTGGCAGAAAAAGTTCGTGTAATAGAAGATGAAAAATTAAATGACCTGTACCCCGAAGAAAGGGGTGCTCACATGAAAGTAGTTTTAAAGGACGGAAGAAGCTTTGAAAAATACATCCCCGTTGCCAAGGGAGAACCGGAAAATCCGGTAAGCGACGGAGACCTCAAGGAAAAATTAGAAGCAATGTTATCACCTTATTATCCGAAAGAGTTTTTAGAGGACCTATGGCAAATAGTGATAGAAAAAGAGACTGAAAAGCAGAGTTTCGATGATATCATTGAACACTTTGGGAGGTATTGTTCATGAAGACAAAAAATATTTGTGATTTGGCGCGAACTGTAAGGAGCAAAAATGCCGGAAGCTTCATGATAACCCTTGAAATCATATTCGACGATAGGGAAATTTACGAAAAGGTCAAAAAAAGCGGAGTCATCACCAGGGAAGCGATAGCTAAAGCTTATAACGTTGAACCTGAAAAGATCTTAGATTTCATGTTCTTTGATCCCGGCATGGGAATTAAAGCCAACTATCGACGTCCGATAGCAAGTGGCGGCCCGTCTGAAACTGACGTTTACGGCTGTCAGCAGTATGCTCCCCTCTTTTCGCTTGAAATACCCTGGGAGGAGTAACAATGAGCAAGACCATCGCCGAAACTTTGGCAGATTTCATACATGACGCAACTTACGAAAATTTGCCAAAAGAGGTTATCCATCAGGCTAAACGATGCCTGATGGATACTTGCGGAGCCATCATAGCCGGAAGTTTTCACTCAAAGTCCGGCAAGGTCGCGCAAAGTTACGCAAAGACTCTGGAAGAGCCACAAACCGCAACCATAATAGGGACCACCCTAATGCGGTCTCCTCAAACGGCTGCCTTTGCAAATGGCATCGCAGCACACGCCCTTGAGCTGGACGACGGCTCAAGGCATGCGACCTACCATCCGGGGTCCTCCATCGTACCGGCGTCGCTTGCCATATGCGAGGCCGAAGGAAAAACTGCTCAAGACTTGATCACCGCTATAGCGGTTGGCTATGAGGTATCGATAAGGATCGGAAAGTCGATGAACCCTCACCACTACCTTCGAGGATTCCATCCTACAGGAACGATTGCTCACTTTGGCACGGCAGCTGCCTGTAGCAAAGTCTTAGGCCTTAACATCGAAGAAATAACCAATGCCCTAGGGCTTGCCGGAAGCTTGGCCTCTGGCATAAATCAATACGAAATTGACGGTTCTCTGGTAAAACATTTACATCCAGGAAACGCGGCAAGAAACGGAATCTTGACTGCACTATTGGCCAAGGAAGGCCTAACAGGTCCAAAGGGCGTAATCGAGGGACGCCTTGGTTTTTGCCACTGTTTTTCCGATGAATACGATATTTCTTCCATCACGGAAGGTTTAGGAGCCCAATATGATATATTATCCATTTACTTCAAGCCTTACCCATCCTGCAGATACGTCCATTATGCCAACGAAGCCACTTTAAACATCCTGAAGGAACATCCCTTGACCCCAGATGACATTGACCAAATCCACATCCTAACGCACAAAAACGCCAAGCAGGGCTCTGACATCCCCGATTACCAAACGGTCTTACACGCACGCTTGAGCATCCAGTACGGAATAGCTTCCATATTAGTCAGGGGCAAGGCGGGGCTTCAAGAATACACAGAAGATGCGATAAAAGACCTGAGGGTGCGCGAAATTGCAAGGAAGATAACCATAGAAATCGATCCTGAAATTCAAAAGCTCTATCCAAATCCCAGGAGCATGATCGTAGAAATCAAAGATAAAAAGGGCAATGTCTATTCTTCTCGCGTGGATTATCCAAAAGGAGATCCCGAAAATCCCATGACAGACGATGAATTGATCGAAAAATTCGTCGATGTGACAGGACAAGTCATCTCGAAGGAAAGTCAAGCCAAGGTCATAGAAAATACGCTACGCATTGCACCTGACGCCAGGGTCAAAGAAATGATGAAGCTTTTTAGGTTTGAAGCCTGAGAGCATGCAGAAGAGTCCTTCTTAAACGATTAACTGATAACTTTTAACTTTGCGCTGCCGAAGCAATAACCGACTTGCAAACTTTAAAAGGCTTGCAAGCAATAAATTTCAATAATTTAATAATAAAGAGGGGGAAATGATATGTCAGAAAAACAAACAATGAGCCGACGACTATCCGAATTCGCAGTCAATCTAAAATACGAGGACATTCCTTCCGAGGTAATGGAACACCTTAAAAACGTCGTACTAGACGGCTACGGATGCGGACTTTTCGGATCCACCACTCCATGGATGAAGATCTACAAAGACGTCTTAACTGCGAGAACGGATCGAAAAGAAGCGTCTTTATGGGGAACGGGCGAAAAAACTTCGGTTACGGCTGCCATGATGATCAACGGATCGGCCATAAACTCCTTCGAGCTGGACGATACGCATACAGACGGGATAATCCACGTTTCCACAGGTGTTTTAGGATGCGTTACCTCCTTTGCCGAGATGCTTGAAAACGTAAGCGGAAAGGACTTTTTGGTTGCTACAGCCCTGGCCTACGAGATAGCCTGCCGCGTAGCCGCCCCGATCGGCATGGAGCTGGCCCACCAAGGCTTTAACAATACCGGAACGACATGCGTATTTGGTTCAACAGCCGGAGTAGGAAAACTGCTCGGATTAAACGCAGAACAAATGCAACATGCCATGGGCATTGCTGGAAACTGGGCAAGCGGCTTGCAAGCGGTACAGTTCGCGGCAATGGCAAAAAGAATTGTGCCTTCTAAATCTTCCGAAGGTGCAATCGTTGGAGCCTTGCTTGCAAAAGAAGGCTTTACCGGCATCGAAGACGTCCTAGAAAACGAATTCGGCGGATTTTACCACTGCTTCACCGATAGGATATATGACGAAGAGCGCACCTGCGGGGACCTTGGCGATCGTTGGGAACTCATGGGAATTGGCCTGAAATTCTACTCCACTTGCAGAAGCAAACATACGACGATAGACGGCTTGAGGAAATTCAGGGCAGAGCACCCGGACATAAAGCCTGAAGACATTAAAAAAGTTGTTGTTCACACGACATCTATAACCCGAAAATACTCCGTTGACGTAGACGACATCAAAAGCGTAGTTTCTGCACAGCTGAGCCATCCTTACGTATGTGCAGTTACGCTCTTAGAAGGAAATGCCTTTATCGACCAATTTACCGAAGACAAGATCAAAGATCCCAAGATACTGGAGTTCGCAAGAAAGGTAGAAGTCATTGACGATCCTGAGATAGAAAAATTACCAAGGGCATTGCGCTACACCGTAAAGATAGACATCCATCTAAATGACGGACGCGTATTCAACCTGGAGGTAAATTACCCCAAAGGGCATCCCAAAAATCCCTTTACAAAAGAAGAGCTGCTCTGGAAGTTCAAAACTCTGGGCTACAATGCAATCCCCAACGACAAAAAACTCGATGAGATTGCCGATACGCTATTTAACCTCGAGGAAGTTGAAAACGTCAGAGACTTCGTGGATCTTTTAAGAAAAGATTAGCTTAAAAATTTTGGCAAAAGAGGATTACTGCTCTAAAGATACATACTTACAATACGAATATTTTAAATTATCTATTTAGCGATTTATACGGTATAGACGTGGTTTTTTCATAATTTACCAAAGAACAACCCTCTTTTGCCATCCTAAACCCAGGAACAATACAAATTGATGTAGGCCTAATTTTTGGGTGCTCACGAATATCCAAATATAAGGAGGGATAGGAATTGAAGCGAAGGAAGGTTCTTTTATTAATTGCAACATTTGTTTCCCTCTGTCTGCTCGGAGCAACGTTGGGTTATGCAGCAGACATGGTAATTTTGGAAGGTAGCCCCTCAGAAGTAGGCGCCAAGTGGGGGAAAATTAATCGTGATTCTATCCTTGAAGCATATAACTCCTTCATGACTAAGGCTGAAGGCAAAGAAGAACAACTTAGACGCTTCGCCAAGCTTTCGATAGACCTCTCAAAAGAGATTAAATGTTCGTATTGGATAGAAGAACTGAACGCGATTGCCGATGCAGTTGGAATCGATAGGGAACTTTACATAGCTTTTACCTTTGGAAGATACAGGGACCTTGCCCTTTTATACGAAAGCTCCGGATGCACTTCCTTCGCCATAGCTCCACCGGCGACCAAAGGTGGACAGATAATTTTTCATAAGACAAGGGAAACCGCTAAGGATTTGCAGTCTGCCTATCTCAAAAAAATTACCAGCGTTCCAAAGGGAGATAAAAAACCTTACAAATTCTTTGGCTCTATGGGTACGGCAGATACGGGAGTGTCATTCTTTGTAAATGAGAAAGGACTTGCCGGAGGTGCCGACGTGCCTGCGCAATGGCAACACAAGGAATGGTACGTAGGAGAATACGAAGGAGAGTTTCCCCATGTAGATCCCCCAAAATACGATGGATTTATGAATCACTACGTCCCTCGCTACATAGCAGAACACTGCAAAGACGTCGATGAGGCCAAGGCGGTCATGCATTCCTTTGCCGAAAAAGGATACCTGGCCAGCGGAAACAGGGGCACAAACTACCTATTTGTCGATGCCAACGGCAAAATTCTCCAAATAGCCGATAATTGCTACAAAATCATTGAAGAGCAAGTTAATCCTTCCCTGAAAAAAGATGGCGAGGAATATAAGGGTATTTATTTCACCGTATCTCGTGTAAACGACTACGGATCGCCCGAGGATGCACTCATCTCAAATTACGGCAACATAACAATTGAACTGGCCAACTCTCCAAAAGTATCGAAACATCCGGCAATGTGGAATTTTGAGAGAGCTCAATCAAGTGCAACAATTTTGATAGATCCTGAATATCCTGAAACTTTAACAACCATTTTCGTGACGTTACCAGCCTACGGATACTCCATACCATTTTTAATGGGGGCCAACGCTACCCCTCGCGCGCTCATGGACGGCACTGTGTATGAAAAGCAAAGAACAAGCTTTGAATACAGCGAATTTCATGAGGCCGGCATCAACGATATGTGGAGAAAGTTCATATATGGCGTGAGGGCTGACCTAAAGGAAGGAAAAGACGTACAGGAAGAGTTAAACGAGAACTTCCAAAAAATGGTCGATTTCATCTTGGCGATGAACGATTAGAAAAGATCACAACTTACTAAAAAATACCGAGCGGTTGCCTCATCCCGCTCGGTATTTTAATTTGAAGTCAACAATCTCTATCGCAGAGCCTAACGCCAATTGACAAAGTAAACATTAAAAAGTAGTCTATAACTTACACCAAATACTGTATGGCAATCTGGAGGGAGAACATTGGATAAGGTCAAGTTTATTGTAGCTGCAACGCTTTTTATATTTCTTATAGCAAGCGGGGGCATTGTTTATGCTGACGCACCGTATCATATTGGCATCGTAACCGGGACAGTTTCACAGGGTGAAGATGAACTTCGCGGCGCTGAAAAGCTTATCGAAGATTACGGTGATGCATCGTCTGGTGGCATGATAGCCCATGTGACCTATCCTGATAATTTTATGCAGGAAATGGAAACAGTGATAAGCCAAATAGTTGGCCTCGCCGATGATCCTTTAATGAAAGCTATTGTCGTCAATCAATCAATACCCGGAACTACAGAGGCCTTTAGGCGTGTTAAGGAAAAGAGGCCGGATATTTTGTGCTTTGCTGCCGAAGCCCAGGAGGATCCTGGTGTTATCAGCTCCACAGCCGATTTGGTGACAAGTGTTAATGACGTCTACAGAGGCTATCTTATTCCCGTAGCGGCTAAAATGATGGGAGCCACGGATTTTGTACATATATCTTTCCCAAGACATATGAGTTATGAACTGCTTTCTAGGAGACGCAACATAATGGAAGCTGTCTGTAAGGACATAGGCGTTAATTTCCATTTTGAGACTGCACCAGATCCAGTAAGCGACGTCGGTGTGGCGGGAGCCCAGCAATTTATACTGGAAAAAGTTCCCGCTTGGCTAGACAAATACGGCCCGAAAACAGCATTTTTTAATACTAATGTAGCCCATGTCGAACCGCTCATCAGGCAGATAGTAGCTTATGGGGGATATTACGTCGAGTCGTCCGTTCCTTCTCCGCTAAGAGGATACCCTGGTGCGTTAGGCCTAGATCTGACGGCCGAGAAGGGTAACTTCCCAGCAATAATGAAAAAAATAGAAGAAGTAATTATACAAAAGGGTGCTAGCGGGCGGCTTGGTACGTGGGCTTATTCTTGCGGCTACGCCGAGTCAGCGGGTTTAGTTGAGCTGGCACGAAGAATCATCGATGGCGAAGCCGAAATGACTATTGAAGATCTTGTCGATGCTTACGAGAAATATACGCCGGGCTCGGAATGGAATGGGAGCTATTACGTTGATTTGAGCACTGGAATCGAGAAGACAAATTATATACTTGTCTACCAGGATACATATGTTTTCGGCAGAGGCTATCTCGGATTAACAAAGCTAGAAGTGCCCGAGAAATATCTTACAATTAGATAATAGATAAAAATCTGGGGACAATATAGGCGACCATATAAACAAGTTATACAGATGGACCAAAAGGAGGGGATCCTAAAACCATGGCAGAAAAGATCAGCCCGCAAGAGGCAAGGCAAGAAGTGCAATCGGGAAAGGCGTTGTTAGTTTGCGCATACGAGGATGAAGAGCGTTACAAAAAGGTACGCCTTGAGGGTGCTATATCCTTGAAGGAATTCCGCAATAAGGAGCAAGATTTAAGCAAAGATCAAGAGATCATATTTTACTGCGCCTGACATAACGATGCTACGTCTGCCCGTGTGGCAGAATCTTTCGAAGCTCAAGGCTTTTCGAACGTAAAAGTTTTGGCAGGTGGTGTAAACGCCTGGATCAATGCCGGTTATCCGGTTCTTTAAATACAAATGCGACAAATTTGAGCGTATCTCTTCTACATAAGCATTCCAAGGTAGAATCTCGCTATAGACGCTAAGCTCGCCCTTTAAAACAGAGGTTACCAGGGGGGGAGACCTTGATATCAGAGCTCCCTCCCTTTCAAACTGTTTACCTCAGCGCTCGGAACTTTCGACTAACTAGGCAACTCCTCCAAAGCCACGGTAATACTTTTGCTGTTGAGCATAGACGCCAACCTTGTGGCCTTTGCTTCGTCTACATCGCAAATGGTCTTTAACCTTACGTCAATCTTGCCTACCCGCTCATATCCCTTGCAGTGCAGATAAGAAGCATATCCGCTTCCTACTATCCCTACAACAACAGGCCCAGGTAACCTTCTCATGTCAGCGTTTGCTTCCTTCGATATCAGCTTCAAAGTAATGTCTTGCGGTTTCCAAACACCTTCGCGCATGTTCTGTATAACCGCAATCTCGTACCTGCGGAACTTTTCTTTAGGTATGTCATCGAACTCGGACAAACTAACCAACGAGCGATAAAAATGTTATGTATCTATTAAATATCCCGCGTTATCCCGCTTCACGGTATTGAATTATCTGCTTAAAATCCAAAGTAATTTTTAAAAGTCCGCTTCATCAACTCGACGTCGGAATCTATCCCGAACCATAGCTTAAAGGCAGCTGCCGCCTGGTATACAAGCATGCCATCTCCGCTTAAGGTCTTGCAGCCTGCCTTCTTGGCATCGGCTAGCAGCTTGGTCTCGGGCGGGTTATAGATGACGTCACAAACGAGCTGTCCTGGGCGAAAGCTGTCCGGCAACACCAGGGACTGATCTTCCATCTCGCCCTTCATGCCAACCTTCGTGGCGTTAACGATGATATCTGCCTCGGCGATTCCATCGGGAGGTACTGGCTTTTTATTTAGTGGCCTCCACTCACATTTGCCGGGGAAGAATTTTTCTACCCTTTCCACCAATGACATGGCCCTGCTTTGGCTGTTGTTGTAAACAATTATCTTTGAAACCCCGGCGTTCAGGAAGGCAAAGGCAACGGCCTTGGCAGCTCCTCCTGCACCTATCAAAAGAAGGGTCTTTCCTTCGGGGCTTACTTTGAACTCTTCGATGAAGGAATTAAGAAATCCCATGCCATCTGTGTTGTAGCCAATCAACCCTTTTTCAGTAGTAACGACGGTGTTGACCGCACCGCACTGCTCGGCGCTTTTGTCCAAGCCGTCTAAAAGCTCTATCACCTTTTCCTTGTAGGGCATGGTGACGTTAGCGCCTATTACGTTAAATATGTGCATGGTCTTCAATGCCTTTGACAGATCCTCGAAGCTCTGTATCTCAAGTGGGTAATACAAGTTGTTCATCTTTTTCGACTCAAATACCGTATTGTGAAGTAATGGCGACAAAGTCTGCTTTAACGGGTTGCCGAAAATTACGACATATCTTGTATTTGCATTTGGACAAAGCATCCTTACCCCTCCTTGTTAGTTTATCATCCATAAACCTGCCAAAAGGCTTCTAGTTTGATGGGCATCCTCTCTGGTAGTAAATATTTTAATACCTTAGCTATATTTATGGAGGTCTAGGGGCGTAATTAGGTTCTTGCTAGAGAACGGATTAGCACTCTTTGGCCATGTTCGTCCATGGCTATGATGAAAAGAGGGGTGGATCTTTCGGCAGACCTACATTTTATGGCGACAAAACATACGTTATTTAAATTTAACATGCCTTATACTTGCTCATCGCTTTTCTAATCGTTCAGGTAAAGGGAATAAAGCAGCTTGTAAACCTCTCTCAGCTCATCAGCTGGTATCTGTCCAGGGGCAGATGAGGCTACGCCTACCGCAAAGGTCAGATCCGAACCGAAGAGCCAGCCTGCGATCCTCGTGATGGAACCGAGCGACCCCATGGACATGGTTATCAAGGGGGTTTCGGGGAACTCGCGCCTCGCCAGCAACGTCGCTGCCATCAGGATCAGCACGTCTTCCATGGACTGGGGCATTACGGCGACCTTGGCGACGTCCCCGCCAAAGGCGATCTCCTTGGCTATGGTTGCAAAAATGACTTCTTTAGGAGGGGTTTTCTTGAAATCGTGAAAGGAGACAATTAAATAAACGCCGTGGGGAGCAGCGATTTGCTTTAAATTTCTAATTTCTTCGTAGCCGCTTATAAGTTCGATGTCGACGAGGTCCACCAATTTTTCCTCGATTGCACCTTTATATAATGCATTCCTCACATCCGTCGAAACTTCCTGAAATCCGCCCTCATGGTGGCTTCTGCAAGTCAAAAGCAAGGGAATATCGGTCAATTTTCTTATATCCCCAAGAACCTTCAAAGAAGTTTGCCTGTCTGTTATGAAGCTCCAGGCGTCAACTCTAAGTTCGATCACGTCGGGAGACCCTGCAATCGCCTTTCTTGCTTCCTCAAGAGCACCTTCAGGAGTTTTTCCCACCAGAGGAAAGCAAATTAAAGGTTTATCTCCTCCAAGTTTCTTTCCCCTAACGACAACTGGCTTGGCTGCTTCCAGTCTCACGGATTTGTCCTCCTTTTTTGTATTTGTATAAAATGTAAGGTATATACAAAATATTCAGACATGATTACATAAAATTTTTATTTTTTGCAAACCCCTAATTCCTGCCGCCTAACATTGCAGCTTCTAAATCTTTGGAATAACCTAACTGATAGGAAATCTCACTTGCTGCGTTTTTTACCGCCTCTATTACCTGGGGAGTGATTTCAAAACGAGAGACAGGGCCACTAACGCTTAAGGAAGCCAGTATTTTGCCTTCTTCGTCAAAGACCGGCGCAGATACTGCTGCTACCTCGATGTCTCGCTCGCCGTGGCTTACTGCATATCCCTGCATTCTTATCTTGGCAAGTTCCTTTTTAAAGAGTACGACATCGGAGATGGTGTTTTTCGTCAAAGGTTTAAGTCGTGTATGGGAAATCAACCTTTCGATGAAATCCTCAGGTTGCCAGGCTACCAACACCTTCCCGGCGGCACCGCAATAGGCAGGGATCTTTTGACCCAGGCGAACCACTTGTCTAACCAGGTGAACGCCTTCAGCCTGCTCTATGCACACCCGATCAAAGCCATCCAAAACATATAGATTTACGGTTTCTTCCGTTATGTCGCGCAATCGCTCCATTACAGGTTGGGCTACGTAATTAATATCCATAGTGTTAGTTGCAATAGAGCCTAAATGAAAGAGCTTTACACTCAAGCGATATTTGTTGGTCTTCGGGTCCTGGCAGACATAACCTTCATCCTGGAGGACTTGAAGCAGCCAGTGAACTGAACTTTTTGGCAAGTCAAGTTTCTTGGCGATTTCACTCACTCCAAGAAAAGGTTCTTCCAATGAAAACGCAGAAAGCACCTTTAAAGCTCGTCGGATCGATGTGCCCTGTTCCCTTTTAGCCATCTGTCCAGCACTCCCTTATATAAGTTAGCCCTAGTGAAGTTCCGACTTCGCCTTTTCTAAACCATCACGGCTCTGATATCTCATAGTTATCTCTTCCTCCGTGAGATAACGCGACTCTAAGTCCCTGATCTCATCCAGCTTTACAAGGCCTGCAAATTCTTCGAAACCGATCACGCCCGGCAGGTCTTTTATGGTTCCTTTCTCCTTTATGTATTCCAATGCCTGCTTTACTCCCCATGCTGCCGCCATCACCGAAGTGACAGGTATACTGACCCTGGCAGCTCCCCATTCCTGAAGCTCTTGGATGGTGACGAGAGGCGTCCTTCCTCCCTGAAGTAGATTTATCGAGACGGGAGCATCGATGCCCTTTATCACCCGCTTGATTCCCTCCACTGACGTTACTGCCTCGACAAAGATGAGGTCAGCGCCTGCTTTGGCATACATGTTGCCTCGACGGATGGCCTCCTCCTCTCCGTAAACCATGTAAGCATCGGTGCGTGCGTTTATCACGAAATCTGGGTCCTTGGCTGCTTCCCTAGCCGCCTTTATTTTTAAGACCATTTCCTCAGCCGAAATGCATTGCTTGCCCGTTATGTGGCCACACCTTTTGGGGATAATTTGATCTTCCAGGTTAATGCCTGCAGCACCGGCAGCTTCAAATTCTCGAACCGTGTAATAGGTATTTACGGCGTTTCCAAACCCGTTATCACCGTCGGCCATAACGGGAATATCCACTGCGTGGCAAATGTTGCGCGTAATTTCAAGCATCTGCGTGCTGCTTAAAATCCCAATATCGGGCAATCCCAGCAGTGAAGCGGCAAAGCCAAATCCTGAGCACTGTACAGCTTTGAAACCGGCAGCTTCAATTAGTCGAGCCGAGAGGACGTCATAAGCGCCAGGCATCACCAGGATCTCTGGGTCATTTATCAGCTTTTTCAACAAGGTAGTTTTCTTCACTAAAATCGCCTTCTTGTTCAATATTATAGAACAGCGTTCTACGATTTTGTAATCTAATTGTATTCTATCAAAATTTCTTTCTTTGTCAAGCTTCTTCTTTGCAGAAAAATGGACAAATGTATGGGTAATCCTGCATCATGATGGTGCTGTAGGATAAAGTATATAATTCAGGCAAGAAAGACATTGGAGGTTGGCAAAATGACGAGTCACGTCACGGGTCCAGGAAGGGACGGGGGAATATCGGAATGGTAGTTTAAATTCAAAACCGCGGTGGGCAACAAGCTTACCGGGTGAGCAATTCCCTCACAGGGAAGAGCGAGAACAACGCCGTGGCACAATCAGTAACCCGGATGGTATCTAGCACAATAGCCAGTCCGGCTTTACATGCCTGATCGCAATCGCTGCACCTCAAAGGCCAATTTCCTCTTGCACGCAAACGACGCCATCAATACAGGCCCATTCGCGCTCATCACCCAACACGCCGCATAGAAACGCTAGGTACTTGAGTCTTTTTTTAAGCCTTTCCTTCATAATTCTCTCTCTAACGCTGCAAGATGATTTAAAAAAGGAGAAGAAGCTAGACGCTTCTCCCCCTCCGCAAGTTTTTAATTAGAAAGAAAATCTATAACCGTAGCGCTCAATAAAAGTGCGCCTTCCCACAGGACGTTCTCGTCAACATCGAACTTAGGGTTGTGATGGGGATGTATCTGTCCGTCCACCTCTTTGCAGCCGGCGAGGAAAAAGAATGTCCCTGGGACCTCATTCAAGAAGTAAGCCATATCCTCTCCACCCATAGAAGGTTCAGGAATTTCTTTAACCATATCCTTGCCTAGAATTTCCGTTGCCACCTTCACAAACCTCTTCGTGAACTCAGGATCGTTGGAGAGCGGTGGATATCCGTAAGTATAGATATAATCAACTTCGGCTCGCATTCCGGATGCAACGCCCTTGATTATTCCACCGATGCGTTCGTCCAAAAGCTCTCGAATGTCTTGCTTTAAGGCCCTAACTGTCCCCTCGAAGGAAACTTCCTGCGATATTATGTTGTAAGCCGTCCCACCTTGAATTTTGCCGATGGTCACTACTACAGGCTCAAGCGGATTAACCTCGCGACTGATTACCGTCTGGACAGCTGAAATGGCATGGGAAGCAACCGAGATGGAATCGACTGATTTGTGGGGCGTCGCTCCGTGAGCACCCTTTCCTTTGATTGTAACATCGATCCTGTCCATGCAAGCCATCATAGGACCGTAGCTCACAAAGACCTCTCCAGTCTTCTCGTAATCCCAAAGACAGCCTGTATGCAAGCCAATGATTGCATCTACCTTGGGATTCTCCAAGGCGCCGTCTTCAATCATCGGCTTTGCTCCGCCAGGGCCTTCTTCGGCAGGCTGGAAAATGAACTTGACGTTGCCTGCAAGTTCTGAAGCAATCTCAGAAAGCAGTTTTGCAGCACCGAGAGCTATGGCCGTGTGAGCATCGTGACCGCAGGCATGCATGCGTCCCTCAATTTTGGATGCAAAGGGAAGTCCCGTTTCTTCCTTTAGGTTTAAGGCATCCATATCTGCCCTAATTGCCATGGTTGGACCGGGTTTTGATCCCTTAAGGACTGCCACGACCCCGTGGCCAGCAACTCCCGTTCTAACCTCAAGGCCCATTTCTTTGAGTCTTTCGGCAACAAACTTCTCCGTCTCCGGTAACTCTAAACCTACTTCGGGATATTGGTGAAAATGGCGTCGCCACTCCACGAACTGACCCTGAAGCTCCTTTGCCCTTTCCTTCAATCTGTCAAACCTTCCCACGATTTATCCCTCCAAGCGTAGGATGTTACTTAATTACGCCTTTTTTATAAAATATTCTTGCGATCCCGATGGTTCCAAAGACCGATGCGAGTATGATGATCCAAACGGGCACTTTGAAAATCAAGAGCGCTATGGGAATCGCCAGTGCAAAAGGTGCCAACTCTGGCTGTCGTAACGAAAACTGGCCGAATACCGCACCAAATATTGCAGGGGCAGTATAACTTCTAAAGGCATCGGCCACGGCTGGTGGGAACAACTTGATCAACGAATAACCCACAAAGGCTGCAAGGGTTACAGCAACGAAGTTTACGATGATCGAGCCGATAATTCCCATTGTGCCTATTAGTTCCGCCTGCCTCGTCCCTTCCTTAACCCCCAAAACTTCTTGAGCCATTGCGGAACAGGGTAACCTCAGATTAGATACGTTGCCACTCAAAATCGACATGTACGTGCCTGCCAATCCCAAGATGGGATAGTAAGAGATCGGTTCTACGAAGTACATGGCTCCAAACACTGCGGCTATAAGCCCCCAGGCTGTTATTGCCGTTGACAGTTTCGGATAAACACCATATACAATGTATAGGTAAACCAAAGGAAGAAAGCTCAAGATACAAGCACTAAGCATGGTTATCATTCCTATTCTTACTACAGGACGCGTCCAATGTTCATGAAGGAACGCATCGTCAATTTTTTTCTCCGACATTTTCTTACCTCCTCTCCATCCACGTTAATTTACTAGAATAAAATGGCCGCCACAGTCATGCCAATTAGCATGGCAATACCCAACGTGTACTCCTTAAGCCAGCTCGCTTTTTTGGCGACCTTTAACAGGATAACCATCGACACACCACCAACAATTGCTGCAGTCAGTGGACCATTGAAAGCTATTATGTTGCGGCCGTTTAAGTAACCAAAAACGCCTATCATGGCAGCAGATGTCAATATTGCCAACCATGCTGGATCGCCAGCACCCATCTTCTCTCTAAAAGCTTCCAGCTTATGGGCAAAAAGCCCCACGAATAGAAGCCAACCACAACCGTTGATGGCCATGGTCCACCAAGAGACCGACATGGCGTAAAGGTCGTAGCCCTCTCCGCCGAATGTAACTCCTACAGCATCGGCCCCGACTGTTGCTGCCGTAAGCTCTGTTGGAGCAGCTCCTATAACTGCTAGGCGCATCCAAGCCATGGGAGCTCCTATAACTGACATCAGGCCAACCATAATGATGAAGATTGCTATCGAAGGTCCAATTGCCGTTATAGCGCCTGCTCTAAAAGCGCGCTTAAGCTGATCATGGGTCAGATCCACTATATCTGCAGTCTTGTAAATTTGCTTGTAGTATAGATAGGCTTGAATTACAGTCAGTATTGCTACAGGAGCAGCCGTAAGCCAAACTCCTAACGAGTTCGCTACACTAAGGACATCCTCGCTCATCTTTCTACCTCCTTATAATTTAAATTGTTTTTAGTACGAACATGGTTTGCCTTAAATTATCTATCACAAATTCCTCGATTGTATCCCCTTAAACACTTGCATCACCTTTCAAATAGCATGCAATCATATGAAATCCATGCCATATTGCGATATTGCACTATAGGTGACAATTTCAAGACGAGTATTCATATGTTGGTCATTTTTAATCTTATTTTACAAGATGTATACAACATTTGTCGATACATGTAAGATATTCATAATATCGTCCATTATGACTCTTTTAGGGTAATATGAAACAGCATCATAGTCATAATACTTGTATTGAATTAACGATACTGCTCATTTCTATAATAAAACTCACATAAATACACACTCAACGATGAAAGATTATATCATAAGTAAATAATACCAAAGCATATGAGTTTTTCAACATTTAAAATTTTTGTTGCAAACGAGTGCGGCTGCTTACCAACAGCCATGGGATAATGGCCTAATAATTGCGATGGCAATAAAAGGCATGGGCTTACATGGGCTTAATTGTGGAGCCGTTTAATGCTTAATTTTTGATTATAGGCGAGATATACATCAATACCATATCATTCGGACGATATAACCTAGCTTAGTTATTTCGAGTGGGTCCAGTAAGGGACGGGGGAATATCGGGATGGCAGTTCATAATCAAAACCGCGGTGGGCAACAAGCTTACCGGGTGAGCAATTCCCTTACAGGGAAGACGCCACGGGTTCGAAACCTGCGTCGCCCACCATTTTTATTTAACAGGCTTATTTAACAGACCTTAACTATGCAGTTCGGCACCACAGCACAATATAAAGATCAAATCATTTACGTTTGTGCCCGTAGGCCCCGTTTTTATCAAGCTGCCAACGGCCTGCAAGGCATGATAGGAATCATTGTCATCTAAGGCATCGTCGATATCGATCCCGGCTTCCTCCAACATTATGGCCGTTTGTCCGTCCACGATTCCGCCTGCAGCATCCGTTGGGCCGTCTGTTCCGTCCGTTCCTACGGAGACTATCACAACTCCTGGGTAATTTCTTATGCCTCTAGCGGCAGACAAAACCAGCTCCTGGTTTCTGCCTCCTTTTCCTTTTCCTTTCACACGAACAATCGTTTCTCCGCCCAAAATAATGGCGCAAGGATTTTTTAGTGGTCTATTCTTATCTATTTCTTCTCTGGCTATTGAAGCTAAAAATAAACCCGCTTCTTTTGCCTCGCAATCGAGGGTGGTGGTCAGAATTAAGCTATCGTATCCTAGTTTTCTAGCTATCTTTTCGGCGCTTTCACAGACCTTGGAAACGCTTCCTATAATCCTCGTTTCCACGTTATACAGCCTTTTTGGAGTTTCCTCCTTTAATTTTTTTAGTATATTATCCGGAAATTCCAAGTCGTACTTTTTTATTATTTTCTCTACATCTCCCACTGTAGTGGAATCCGGATAGGCTGGTCCCGAGGCGATGCTATCAAGCCTGTCACCTAGGACGTCTGAAAGAACAAGCGAATATACCTTGGCAGGCAAAACCAGCTGAGCGAACTTCCCGCCCTTTACTTGAGACAGCCGCTTTCTTATGGCGTTTATTTCCACTATATTGGCTCCGCATCTTAAAAGCATATCGGTGACATTTTTTATGTCCTCCAAACTCACGCCTTCCACGGGAAGTTCAAAAAGGGCAGACCCCCCTCCAGAAACCAAAAACAGCACAGTATCGTCTTTAGAAAGGTTTTGTACGAGGTTTACTGCCTTTTTCGTTGCATTTATCGTATTTTCGTCAGGGATAGGATGCCCAGCTTCACAAACCTCAAGGCCATCTATCGGGCCCTGCGAATGGCCATACTTTGTTATCACTACTCCGCCTTTTATCCTGCCTTTAAGATGATCTTTTGCCGACCTAGCCATCCTCCAAGCAGCTTTTCCTATGGCGACCAAATAAATCTTGTCACCCAAATCTAGCTTTTTAAGCTCTTCTAGCACTGCCTTTTCGGGCAATACCGAGCTAATAGAATCCTCTATTATCCTAAAGGCATCTTCTTTTAAGCTCTTCACAATCATCAGCTCCGCATAGGTATCGATGATATTTCCATAAATGGTAGGCTTTAATCCGCCATAGCTCTTCTAAACAGGGTTAAATAATCCTCTTTAGTCATTTCACGGGGGTTGCTCTCCGTGGAAATGTTCTTAGCGGCCATATCGGCCAACTTTTCCAAATCTTCCTCTTTGACGCCAAGGCTCTTGAAAGAGGGCAAGCCCACTTCCGTGGCCAATTTTTTGATCCTTTCTACGGCCTTCATGGCACCTTCCCTCGAAGTTTCAAAGGTCTCTCCCATTGCTTTAGCGATTCTCGCGTACTTTTCAATGCAAAACTCTACATTGTATTCCATCACATATGGCAACAAAACGGCGTTACAAATACCGTGAGGTGCGTCGTAAACCCCACCTAAAGCCTCGGCCATGCAATGGACAGAACCGACATCAGAGTGGCTAAAGGCGATTCCTGCAAGCAAACTTCCCACCAACATGCAGGCTCTCGCCTCGATATCTTCTCCATTTTTGACTGCGTTCACCAAATTATTGGATATAAGCTCAATTGCATATAAAGCCAAGGCGTCGCTGACCGGTTCGGATACCTTAACTGTATAAGCCTCTATCGCGTGGGTCAATGCGTCCATGCCGGTGGAAGCGGTGATATGAGGAGGAACGGTAACGGTCAGTTTTGGGTCAAGCAAGGCAACTTTTGCCGCCATAAAGGGGCTTCTGACCGTCATCTTGTAATTGTTTTCGGTGTCGGTAATGACCGCCGAAAAGGTTACCTCACTTCCCGTGCCCGCTGTCGTCGGTATGGCGATGAAAGGCAGGATTTGCTTTTTCACTGCGGTCTTTCCCTCGAAATCCTTTATCCTCTTTCCGTCGTGGGAAACCAAAACGCCAATGGCTTTGGCGCAGTCGATAACGCTTCCCCCACTGATGGCAACCATCGCATCGGCTCCAAAACTTCTTACGACTTGAGCACCCCTTTCGACGTTTTGGTCCTTCGGATTTGGATCTACTCCGTCAAAAACGTTATAAAGCAGTTTCTCTTCCTTCAAGATAGAAGTTATTTTGTCCAATAAACCGGCTTTTATAATGCCCGGATCGGTGATGATGGCCACCTTTTGAGCTTTAAGCAGCCTCAGTTCATCGCCAAGCTTACTTATGACACCTACTCCATATTCGATCCTCGTGGGCAGCTCGAAACTAAATTGCCTTAATATGTTCGTCACTTTTCATCACCTTTTTCATAAAGAGATTGCAGCAAAATTAATGATATCGATTCTTTTCTAAATTTCGTGCTACATCGTTAACTTCTCGACGTTTCATGAAAATTATAACACCACCAAAACGGCCTAAAGCGAGCTTAACCTAAGTTGACCTGTGTTAAACATTCGTAGCTGTCACCTAAAAGATGCATAAAATAACGTTGCCGGTGCCTGATACGAGCTATAATAACAAAAAGGGGGTATTTAAAAATGACGGACCGAAGGACCATCGCTTTTTTGGCTTTAGGCCTGTGTCTGGCCTGTGGGCTTATAATCTCGAGCTACTTTTTAAGCAACGCTTTAAAGGAAATAAAGATGGCGGAGCGTTACGTCACTGTTAAGGGATTGTCAGAGCGAATCGTGGAGGCAGACCTCGCGATATGGAACATATCCTTCAGGAACTCCGCCAACGACCTTGAGGAGCTTCAAAACGACATAGATGACAACAAAGCTAAGCTATATAATTTCTTACTTGGAATGGGTTTTTCTGAGTCAGAAATTTCGAGCATGCCCCCACAAATTACCGACACACAATCTCTGCCCTACTACGATGCCGGCAAAGGGAGAGAATATCGTTACATCGCAGTGACAAGGATAACTCTTCGCTCGAATAACGTTGCCGGTGTAAAACACGCCATGGAGAAAGCAGGAGAGCTGGTATCATCGGGAATTGCCATCGGCGAGGACAGCTCCGCGCAGTTTTCCTTCACAAAGTTAAATGACATAAAGCCCGAAATGATCGCCGAGGCGACCAAAAACGCGAGAGAAGCTGCGGAACAGTTTGCCAGAGATTCGGGATGTCAGGTTGGCGCAATAAGAAGGGCAACCCAGGGGTATTTCACCATCAACGACAGGGATGCCGGGTCACCCGATTACAAAGTGGTCCGAGTTGTGACTACCATAGACTTCTTCCTATCGTCACGTTGATATAACGCCCTTGTGGAAAACATGGTTTTTCACACCTGCTATTTTGCCTTTGGATGTGACGCTTCTTCGAGAATCTTCTCCAAAACTTCTATCGTCTCTCGGGGCAGTTTATCAAAACCGCCCCTTTCGGTTTCTTTCTCTTTGATAAACTTAATTCTATCGTTCATGCGCGCGATGAACTGCTCTTTATACCCTTTGTCACTTAAATCCGGCATGAAGCCATCAAGATGCATGATCTGAAGATCGGAAAAATTATCCCAGGGCACAAAACACGGCTTCTCCTCCGTTATGTTTTCTATAATTTGAAGGGTAAGCTTTGCCTCAATATCTTTTCCCATGAAATCTCCCGTGTTAAGGATGTAGCAATCAACGCCGCTGGCTAAAAATGTTTTGAAGCCTTCGTAATCAACGCTCAAGGGATATACCCTGAAAGGATTAGCATAGGGTTCAAAAACCAAGGCATCGGGGTCAACCCCCGGCGCAAGCCTTTCAGCCGTCGTCCTTCTTGTTGCAAGCGTAGCACCCAAAGTTGAACCCAGGCATGGATCCGTCACCTTCACCACGGGCGGCATAGTTGGATCTCTCATGAGCCAAAAGATGGCGTTTATTGGATCTTCCATTATATCTACCCTGTTTGGCGACCAAAACCTTGACCTTATCGCCCTCCCGTTTCCATTTCTCAAGTCTCGCATTATGGCGTAAAGCTTCCCGTCTTTACCTATGCTTGCTCCATTATTTTGAAGCGTTACGATAAACCTGCTCGCCTCGCTGTGCATGGAATAATCTTGCGTTTTATCGAAATATGTAGGCTCTAAAGCAATGGAGTACCCCTCATCCCGATTGACGACGAAGGCGTCATCGTGCAAGACGGTTATTTCGTATTTGCCTCCGTGTGTTGCGTGGGTAATCGTGGACTTCCCAGAGCCCGACAGTCCAAAGACTGCCATAACGAAGTTTCTTCCGCCATGCAATTTAAGCCTTTTCAAACCACCGTGGCAGGAAAGAAATCCGTTTCTTGCGGCTGTACCCCAAGCTAAAGTTAAAGTGCCTTTCTTGAATTCCCCAAAGTATCTTAACCCCAAAATGGCAGCACAGTTATGATTTGGATCAAAAAAGGCCAAGCCAAGCGGATGTTCCGGGTGTTGCCAATCCGGATCAGAGAAAATAAAGATGTCTCCTTCCGGATACACCCTGGAATCTTGATATATCTTGCTGTAACAGTCATCGAGATATTGGAAATTGAGTATCCAGTTATATAAAATGTTTTCGTGTCCTTCGGGAACAAGCAAGTGGGCCTTGATCATGAAATCGGGATGCAATCCTACGATAGCCTCAGCGCGATATAACTTGCGAAATCGAGTCCCGTAAACTGCCTCCCGAAGTTTCGTAGCATATTCGTCGACCTTGACGTTAGGCTCGCCCACGATTCGCCTGGCAGCGGCACATCGACCCACAACTGCCCCATCGTTAAAAAGTAACACCTTTGCCCCTTCGGGCAAACCCATTTTTTCTGCTTCAAATACCGGCATTCCTGAAAGTTCTATCGTACCCGGACTATCTTTTGCGAGATAGTAAGCCTCCTTTACAGAGGCCACGGACATGACGTTGTTGCCGTAGAAAGGAGTTTCAACAGTCGTGCGGATCCTGGATTGATTTTTTTCAAATCCATTTTGTATACATCCTACAGTAGCCATGCAATATCACTCCTTCACCTCCAAGATACCGTAAACTTTTCGGTGTTACATCGTAATATAAAATTATTAGACATTGAGCAAGTTCTCAAAAATCAGGCTTTTAATTAAGATAATCTTATTCTATCATCTTATCACAGGGAGTAGTTCAGTCTACCACAAAAATACGATGCCAAAAAATCGTTCAGATCAAGCGTAAATCCCTTTTAGCTTTTTATGCTTTATGGAGCCAAATATATTGACATTTATAGCTATCTATGCCATAAATGTAAACACTGGTACGGAATATGAGGTGATGATATGAATAAAATTAAGCTTATTTATGAGGGGAAGGCAAAGAAAGTCTACGAGACCGATGATCCAACCCTTGCGATATTCGAATACAAAGACTCGCTAACGGCCTTTAACGCAAAGAAAAAAGACTCTCTACAAGGCAAGGGAAGACTGACAAACCTGATAAGCGCCACCTTTTTCGAGCTTCTGCAAAGTAAAAACATCCCCACCCACTTCGTAAAGTTATTGGACGACAACCACCAACTCGTGAAAAAGCTCAAGATAATTCCCCTGGAAGTGGTTGTTAGAAACGTAAGCACGGGATCTTTATGCAAAAGGCTGGGCGTCCGGGAAGGCTTAAATCTTGATCCCCCACTTGTGGAGTTTTACCTGAAAAACGATGAGCTTGGCGATCCCTTGGTGACGGAAGATCACATCAGGGCATTTAGCTTTGCCTCAAAGGCCCAAGTAGAAAGGATGAAGCAACTTAGCATAAAAGTTAACGAGATATTGTCCGAATTCTTGCTAGAACGCGGCATTAAGCTCGTAGATTTCAAACTGGAGTTCGGAACGGACGACGATGGAAATGTTTATGTAGCTGACGAAATTTCTCCCGACACATGCCGCTTTTGGGATCTCTCGTCAAGTGAACGATTGGATAAAGATAGATTCAGGAAAGACTTAGGAAACGTCTTAGAGGCATACGAAGAAATCTGGCGCAGAATACGGGAATAAAGGAGATGCAAAAATGAGAGAAACCTTCTTCGGTTTAAGGGAGGAAGAATATCTGCAGATAAAAGACGCCTTGGGGAGGGAGCCAAACGATATCGAATTAAGGCTGTTCTCCGTGATGTGGTCTGAGCACTGCAGTTACAAGTCCACCAAAGATTTGCTGGCCCTTTTTCCAACGGAAGGCAAGCACGTCCTTCAAGGTCCGGGAGAAAATGCCGGAATCGTAAATATTGGTTCGGGTTTTGGCATAGCCTTCAAGATGGAAAGTCACAACCACCCTTCTGCCATAGAACCCGTCCAGGGAGCTGCTACAGGCGTGGGCGGGATCATCAGGGACGTTCTGGCCGTGGGAGCTCGCCCCATAGCCTCCATGGACTGCCTTTTTTTAGGCCCGCCAAGCGACGAAAGATCTAACTTCTTGCGAGAGGGAGTCATAAAAGGAATCGCAAATTACGCCAACTGCACCAGTGTCCCAACCGTAGGGGGCTTGACCTACTACGATCCTTGTTACAGAGAAAACCCCTTGGTCAACGCCATGTGCGCAGGGTTGGTAAAGTTAGATAAAGTTATTAGTTCCGGTGCATCCAAACCCGGAAACGTCTTGGTATTGCTGGGTTCAAAGACGGGCCGTGACGGAGTTGCAGGAGCTGCTTTTGCCTCGACTCAGCTTGACGATGCTGTAAAGGAAAGTAAGCCTCAGGTCCAGGTGGGCGACCCCTTCGCCGGAAAAGTGCTCATAGAATGCACCCTTGAAATATTGGACAAAGGCTTGATCGTCAGCATGCAAGACATGGGAGCTGCCGGCATAACATCATCTGCCGTCGAATTGGCCGCAAAAGCAGGGGCAGGCGCCGAAATTTACTTGGATAACGTGCCTTTGAGAGAAAAGGATATGGAGCCCTTTGAGATTGCCCTTTCCGAATCTCAAGAAAGAATGCTACTCGCAATAGAGGAAGAAAACTTTGACGAAGTAAAAGCCTTGGCCGACAAATGGAACCTTGAGTGCGAAATTATAGGAAAAATCATCCCGGAAGATAAATACGTCTTAAAGGATAAAGGCGAAATCGTGGCCAACGTTCCCGCATCCCTTCTTACTTCAAGCCCTAAGATCGAATGGCCCAAGCGCGAGCCCGTCAAAGTTGAAGTCAAATACCCCAAAGACGAAACGATCATGCTTGAAAGGGGTGACCTTTCAAGGCTCGCGAATATCTTGTACTCTTTACCGCAATTTGAGGACAAATCATGGATTTACGAACAGTTCGACTATACGGCTCAAAGCAGGACCATGCTTGGGCCGGGAAATCCCGTGGCCATCCTTTATATAAAAGAAATAGATAAGCTCGTGGCGCTTGCCGTCGCAAGCGATCCATGGAGGTGCGCCGTAGACCCCTTTGCCGGAGGAGCTGAAACGGTCGCCAGGGCAATAAGAAAACTGGCCGTATCAGGTTCCTGCCCACTTGGCATGACCGATTGCCTTAATTTTCCTTCACCGGAAATCCCTGAAAACTTTTGGAGCATGTCTGAAGTCGTAAAAGGCATGGCCGCAGCATGCAGGGAGCTTGACTGCCCCATTGTTTCAGGAAACGTCAGTCTTTATAACGAGTCACCAAAGTGTGCGATTTTGCCCACGCCGGCAGTATGCGCCGTTGGTGCCTTTGATGGCAAGACATTTTTAAAAAGCAACGATCCCGATGTATCGGACAAACTGTTCTTAGCAGGAAAAGACGGCCAGCTGCAGGCAAGCGCTTACCAGCGAATCTTTGAAGGAAAACTGACAGGACCCGTTGAACCCCTTGATTTTGACGCCGAACGCGCATTTTGCGAGCGTGCCATAAAAACGGCTGTTTTGCAAGCCGCCTCAAGCGGAAGATGCGTAGGCCACGGAGGGTTAATTATAACCTTGATGAGGATGACTGCTAAGGCAGGGCTTGGGTGTGAGATTAAGGATACAGACGAAAAGCTTTTGTTTGGCGAAGGAGGCCCGCGAGCCTTATATTCGGTTCCCGAGGCCAAGACAGAGGATTTTTTAAAGATATGGAAAGGTTATCCGATTCGGGAGATTGGAACCGTTATAAATAATAAAGGTATTCATTTAATATAAAACGGACATATTCGCGGGATTTAATTTAACCAGCCATAGTGTTATTTATGGAGGCAAAGGAGAATGTGCGGAATATTTGGCGTTAGCACTCCAAAAAAAGAGCAGATTTTGGAGGATATCTACTTGGGTTTATATGCCCTTCAACATCGTGGGCAAGAATCGGCAGGCGTTGCGTGGATAGACAATGAAGCCCAACTGCAGATCCAAAAAGGGATGGGCTTGGTACACGCTGCGTTAAACCAGGAAAAACTCGCAAAAGAAAAGACCACATGCGCCATAGGTCATGTCCGTTACGTCACGGCGGGAAAGTCAAGTTTAATAAATGCCCAACCCCTGCACGCCTCCTATTTTAAGGGTCATGTCGCCATAGCCCACAACGGCAACATTACTAATGCAGAAGGCTTAAAGCGCGACCTTGAATCCAGGGGCGCCATATTTCAATCCGCCACAGACACGGAAGTCATCTTGCACCTCATGGCTCACGAACAAAATTTATCGCCTATCGACGCACTAATAAAATCTTTAAGCAAACTCAGAGGTGCCTTTAGCATCGTCGCCTTGATCGAAGGCAGCTTAGTTGCTGCAAGGGACCCGTGGGGTTTTAGACCCTTGACGATAGGAAAAAGGGACGGCATTTTCTACGTGGCTTCCGAAAGTTGCGCTCTGGACATCGTCAAAGCCAGTTATGTGCGCGACGTGATGCCCGGTGAAATCATAATTATAAACGAAGGGAACATGAAAAGCTTAAATATTGGCGTGAATACAACCAGACGTTTCAGATGTTCCTTTGAATACGTTTACCTGGCTCGCCCGGACAGCGACATAGACGGCCATTCCGTGTACGACGTCAGATTAAAGCTGGGTCAAAAGCTGGCCAAAACTTGCCCCTGCCCTCAAGGAGAGCTCGTTTTAGGGATGCCCGATAGCGGCACAATAGGGGCTCTTGGCTACGCTTTCGCTTCAAAATTGCCCTTTGAGATGGCCATCGTAAGAAACAGATACGTTGGAAGGACCTTTATTCAGCCCACGAGGCGCGTCAGAGAACTTGGCGTTCAGGTCAAGTTGAACCCCATCGACAACCTGATAAGGGACAAAAAGATAGTCGTCGTTGATGACTCAATCATACGAGGCACTACCTCGAAGATAGCCCTTCGCTTCCTTCGCGAAGCCGGCGCCAAGGAGATTCACTTGCGTATAGCTTCACCACCCGTTAAATTTCCCTGCATTTACGGAATAGATACCCCAACGTCTTCTGACCTGGCAGCGGCAAAGATGGACGTGGAAACTCTAAAAAAACACATAGGAGCTGACTCCTTATGCTTCCTTGATATCGAAGACCTTATCGGCTCCATCAACCTTCCTGAAAGCGAACTTTGCACGGCCTGTTTTAGCGGCAATTATATGGAGGAATGATGCCCATGAAGTGGACCTACGAAAAAGCAGGTGTGTCATTAAAGGCAGCTGACGACTGGGTGAAGCTCGTCAAAAAGGCCGCCTCTATTGCCCAAGACAGTCGCGTGGTCTCAGGCGTTGGCGGTTTCAGTGGCTTATACGACTTAGGAAAAGGTCTTTATTTGGCCGCTTGTTGCGACGGCGTTGGAACCAAGCTCGAAATAGCAAAAAAGGCAGGAGACCTTGAGGGTCTCGGGCAAGACTTGGTGGCCATGAACGTAAATGACCTCATTACCTGCGGTGCCAAACCCTTATTTTTTCTCGATTACATAGCCTGTGGGAAGCTGGACAGCCAAAGATTTTACCCCGTTATCTACGGCATAGCAAAAGCCTGCAAGGAAAGCGGCTGCGCTCTGCTTGGCGGAGAGACGGCAGAGATGCCCGGCACATATCCTGCTGAAGGTTTTGATCTAGCCGGTTTTGCCCTTGGAGTGGTAGAAGATGGGCGCGTAATAACGGGTGAAGATGTCTCTGTTGGCGACCTGCTGGTAGGGCTTCCTTCAAGCGGGCTTCACAGCAATGGCTTCAGCCTGGTAAGAAAGGCCTTGCTCGAAGAGGGATTGAGGCTTTCCTTGGACTCTGACCCCTTAAACGAAGGAAAGTCCCTTGCAAAAGTCTTGCTTGAACCAACTAGGCTATATCCCAAAATCGTGATGGCTGTGCTTGAAAAAGTCAAAATAAAAGCTATGGCCCACATAACAGGCGGTGGCTTAAAGGACAACATCTTGCGGGTCATCCCCGATGAATTTTCTTTATACCTGGACTACAACTCCTGGAGGCGCCCAAAAATTTACGATCTTATAGCAAGGGCAGGAGTCGAGGAAGAGGAAATGAGAAAGGTATTTAATTTAGGGATAGGCTTCGTTTTAGTCATAGACAAAAAGGAACTTTCCTTGCTTGAAGACGTCCTCAAAGGACTGAAGGAACCTCACTTTGTCATTGGCGAGGTGATCAAAGGTTGACCAATATGGCGATTTTGCTGTCAGGGCGGGGATCTAACATGCTCGCTTTGGCACAAAGATGCGCCCAGGGTGACTTAGAAGCTAAAATTTGTTTCGTAGCAAGCGATAAAAAAGACGCCTATGGAATAATGATGGCCAAAAGTCTGGGCCTTAAAACGCTCTTACTTCCCTACGAAGAAGGAAAAGAGCAGGCAGAAAAGGTCTTGAATGAAAAACTCCAAAGTGACTCCGTCGATTGGATCGTCCTGGCAGGTTTCATGAGGATGCTTTCCCCCACATTCGTGGGCAAATACGAAAAAAGAATCGTAAACATCCACCCATCTCTTTTGCCTTCTTTCCCGGGCACACAGGCCATAAAAGACGCCTTTGAATATGGAGTAAAAGTGACGGGCGTCACTGTACATCTGGTTGACGAAAAGATGGATCACGGCCCCATTCTAAGTCAAAGGGAAGTTCGCATCTGTGACGAGGACACCCTTGAAAGCCTGGAAGAAAAAATTCATGCGATTGAACATGACCTTTACTGGCAGACCTTAAAGAACCTATTTGCAGGACGCTTTAAGATGAAAGGGAGGCGAATGACGATTGAAGGACCATATTAAGAGAGCGCTAATATCTGTATTCGATAAAAATGGTGTCGAGATTTTGGCAAAAAAGCTTCATGAATTGGGATATGAGATAGTTTCCTCCTCAGGGACGGCAAGCTACCTCAAAGAACAGGGCATACCTGTCAAGGAAATCGCTGACTTGTCGGGCTACCCACACATTCTTGGAGGAAGGGTAAAAACGCTTCATCCTTCGGTCTTGGGCGGCATTTTGGCTCGACGAAACTTCCAAATGGATCTGGCGGATGTGGAAAAATGGGGTATTCCCTTGATCGATATAGTTGTATGCAACTTATATCCCTTTGAAGAAGTTGCGAAGAAAAAAGCGGATTTAGGAGACTTAATAGAAAACATAGATATAGGAGGCGTGACGTTAATAAGGGCAGCAGCTAAAAACTTCCGTTACGTGACGATCGTCACCGACCCGACAGATTACGATGTCATAACTGACGAATTAGCGCGCCTTGGCAACGTGTCGCTTGAAACGCGCCAGAAACTTGCATTGAAGGCCTTTGCAGAGACTGCCCTTTACGACTCTATAATTCACTCTACATTGAAAAAGGCCATGGAAGATGAAGAGCTTTTTCCCCATACTTACCCCATCCCCTTAAAAAAGGCCGCAGATCTTAAGTACGGCGAGAACCCTTATCAAAGTGCTGCCCTTTACGAACATCCCATAATGGACATTTCTTTTGAACAAATGGGAGGAAGCAGGTTGTCTTACAATAATTTGCTGGACGCTGACGCTGCCGTAAAAGGCATATTGCTTTTAAAGGACTCCCCGGGGTGCATAATAATCAAACATACGACACCTTGCGGTATGGCCATGGGAAAAAACTTGATATCAGCTTACGAAGGCGCTCTTGCTTCAGACCCTGTGTCAGCCTACGGTGGCATAATAGGTTTTACCCGAGTGGTTGACGAAGACACGGCACTTGAGGTATCCGCTAAATTTTATGAGTTAATCGTAGCTCCTTCCTTTTCGACCGAGGCTTTAAAAGTCTTCGAGGACCGTAGGCCAAATTTAAGGCTAATTCGCTTCGGCCCAAACCACGATGATAATTTGAGACTGACCAAAACCACCTTTGGTTTCTTGGCACAAAAAGACGTCATGCCCCCTGAAGTCGATTTTGAAGGCGGCGAGTGGGTAGGAGAAAAAAGGTTGGATCTACGACATGACGCCTTGGTAGCCTGGAAGGCTGCCGCTTTGGCAAAAAGCAACGCCATAGCCCTGGCAAAGGATGGCGCTACGGTGGCCATAGCATCGGGTTTTACGAGCCGCGTTGACGCCGTTGAATGGGCCATAAGACACGCAGGTGAAAAGTCAAAGGGCTCCGTTTTGGCCTCAGACGGTTTTTTTCCCTTTCCTGACAGCATTGAACTTGCAGCCCGGGCAAACATTTCTCTCATACTTCAACCAGGCGGTTCAAAACGCGATGAAGAGGTAAAAAGCGCTTGCATAAAGCATAAAATGCCGATGTTGATTACGAAGGCAAGAACCTTTCGCCATTGAACTCCAGGGGAGGTCTTTTAAAAGATGAAAGTATTAGTCTTAGGAAGCGGGGGGAGGGAACATGCCCTCGTTTACGCGCTTAAAAAATCAAAAAGGGTCTCGGAAGTGATAGCCGCCCCCGGTAACGGTGGCATCTCGGACGTATGTGACGTTTTTTCCATAAACCCCTTGAATGAAAGTCAAGTTTTGGATTTGACCTTAAATCAAAGGGTCGATCTGGTCGTGATAGGCCCTGAAGCTCCTCTGGTCGCGGGGGTCGCTGATGCTTTAAAAAAAGCAGGTATTTTGGTGTACGGGCCCGGTAAGTCAGGCGCCATGCTCGAAGGAAGCAAAGTTTTTGCGAAAAGATTCATGAAAAGGCACAACATACGGAGTGCCGCATTTGACGTATGCAGTAGTTACGATGAGGCCGAATCAGCCCTCATAAAGCGCACACCGCCCCTTGTAATAAAGGCAGATGGATTGGCTTCCGGGAAAGGCGCCTTCGTGGTTGAGGACTTGTCCAGTGCCTTAAAAGCCGCGCACGAGTTGTTAGTGGAAGGAAAGTTGGGCGAAGCGGGACAAATCGTCATAGTAGAAGACTTCTTAAAAGGCTACGAGCTAACGGCCATGGCCATAACCGATGGGAATTCTTATAAGATGCTCCCTTTGAGTCAGGATCATAAAAGGGCCTTTGACAACGATGAGGGACCAAACACGGGCGGGATGGGAGCTTACGCTCCCCTACCCCAAGTAAACGAGGCCCTAAAAGCTAGAATCGAGAATGAAATCATAAGACCAACTGTACAAGGATTGAAAGCCGATAATATCAATTTTACCGGAACCATATACGCCGGACTCATGATACACGATGGCGATCCCTACGTGCTCGAGTATAATGTGCGGTTCGGGGATCCTGAAGCACAAGTCGTCCTCCCCATATGCAACGTTGATTGGGGCGAACTTTTCCTGTCATGCTGCCGCGGCACTCTCGATGAATTAGATGAAATAACCGTCAATGGAAGCGCCGTCGGTGTCGTGATGGCCTCGGGAGGATATCCCGAAAAATACGAAACGGGTTATCCAATCGAGGGGCTGGATGGACTCAAAGACAAAGATGATGTCATCGTGTTTCATTCGGGCACAAAAAAAGAAGAAAGTAAATTTCTTACAAAGGGAGGAAGGGTCCTTACGGTAGTAGGGCTGGCCGATAACTTAAAAGATGCAAAAGAAAAGGCCTACCACGCCGTTTCTTCCATCCATTTTAAGGATGCCCATTATCGCAGGGACATCGCGTGGCAGGCCTTTGTTTAGTATTTATTAAAGCATGAATTCTTTGAGCAAAAACAGAATGGCCAGTACGTACATGGTCTTGCTGACTTCTTTGCCTCGGCCGGAAAAAAGTTTGATTAAAGCATAAGAAATAATTCCCCAAGAAATTCCTTCGGCTATGGAATAAGTAAAAGGCATGGCAAATATGGTGATGCATGCCGGCGCTATCTCGGTGATATCGTCGTAATTAAGATTCTTCAAGGTCTGCATCATGAAAACGCCAACCATGACGAGCGCGGGCGCCGTTGCGGCAGGAGGTACGATGCGCGCTATTGGAGATATAAATAGGGCCAGCAAGAACAAGATGGCTACTACAATTCCCGTTAAACCGGTCCTTCCACCCTCTTCGACGCCTGCAGCGCTTTCTACGTAGGTGGTTACAGTGCTGGTCCCAAGACAGGCACCAACGACCGTAGCCACGGCATCGGCAAAAAGCGCTTCGCCAGCCTTCGGAAGATCGCCTTTTTCGTCCAGCATGCCTGCGCGCGTGGAAACTCCAATGAGCGTCCCTATGGTATCGAACATGTCGACGAAGACGAAAGTTATGACCACCGGGAACATCGCAAAGGTCAAAGCGGATTTGAGATCGAATTTTAAAAACACGGGGGCCAAGCTCGGTGGAGCCGAAAATAAGCTCTCCGGAGCCGTGGTAACCCCAAGAGGGATGCTAATCAAGGTAATTAACAATATGCCCCAAAGAAGCGATCCCTTGACCCGGTAAGCATTAAGAACGGCCATGAAAAGCAGTCCCAGCAAAGAAAGGATCGGAACGGCTGACTTTAAATTGCCCAAAGATACCAATGTAGCCGGGTTATCCACTATAATTTCGGCTTGTATCAAACCAATCAAAGCTATGAACATGCCTATACCTGCTCCCACTGCAACCTTAAGCGTATAGGGAACTGCATTTACAATGGCCTGTCTTATCTTACCGATTGTAAGTATGATGAATATAATTCCATCGAGAAAAACGGCAGCAAGTGCAGTTTGCCAACTCACCTGCATGCCCAAGACCACGGTAAAGGCAAAAAAGGCGTTAAGCCCCATGCCCGGTGCTAAGGCGAAGGGATAATTTGCCAGTAAAGCCATTAAAATGGTGCCTACCGCAGAAGCTATACAGGTTGCAGTCATGACCGCGCCAAAATCCATGCCAGCTTCGCTTAAAATTGCAGGATTCACGAAAATAATGTAAGCCATAGTCATAAAGGTAGTTATCCCGGCAATGATTTCGGTGCGAATGCTACTTCCGCTGGCGGTTACGTTAAATCGCCTGTCTAACCATTCACCCATAGCATTTAACACCTCCTATGACACTTTTTTACTTAAATTTTTTTACCTCAACCGCAACCATCTCTGGTGACAATCCTATAGGTCAAAGAAAACGATCCACAAAACCTTATCGAGACGAAAATTGTTCGCGAAAACCAAAGCAAATCTTATCCCTATTTCCGTCGTCACTTAAGCAAGCTAATAACCTAACTAAAGCATAACATAACCGTTATCTTTTGCAAGTTACCGTGTTTCGGACTAACGATAGTTGGTACCTTTGGACGTACTTATTTTATTTTCTTATAATATTATTTATTCTATCTTTAATGCATTGGTACTCCATTGAAAGGACATTGTAGGCTTCAACTATCCTGTCAATCTGATACCTGATCATTTCATCGTCTTTGATATCTGACGCCATATCTAAAATGCAATGAGATTCAAAAAATGAGTTCTTGTGGCTTGGGCGCTCGCAGCCAAACACCTCTTTAAGCATTTTGATGTCATGAGGAATGTTAAATACATCGTTCGTGTCCTGGTACCTGAAAAAATAATAAATCTTCGGGAATCCAGCCCATGCTATGGCCGACAAACACATGGAGCAAGGCTCATGAGTCGAAAGAAAAAGACATTCATCAGGTCTTGGTCGATCCTTTAACTCAAAAAATTTGAGGATCGTGTATATCTCGCCGTGAAAGATCGGATTTTCACTCTCGTGGTTGGTGGCTGCAACCACAAGGGAAAGGTCGTCGGCTTTAAGTACCGCTCCGCCAAATATTTTGTTGCCCTGGGGGACGCATTCTTTGGTAAGTGGCAATATGTCATTTTCGATCACGTTGAGCAAGCGGCAAACCAAGGTTTTTTCGTCGCAGTTCATCATTTCACTCCCTTCTCAAATGCGATTTTAAGGCAAAAACGCCGGTCACTTACCCTTGCTTGTCTCTTAGTTCGAGTAGGAAGCGAGATATAAGCCTTCCGGTAACCCGTTTTCTATAATCCGTAGATGTCCTTGGAGACACGGCCTGACTTGCCATCAAACCGGCTTTCCTTATGACTTCATCGGTCAGCCTTTGGCCCTCGAGGTAATTTTGAACCTCGGTAAGAAACATGGGAATGGGTGACATGCTGCCTACGGCTATGCGAATATCGGTTATGACCCCGCCATCGACCCTGGCAAAACCGGCCACTGAAAGCCTCGATATGGTCAAGGCAAGCCTTGAGCCCCTTTTGTAGAAAAACTGCCTTGTTTCAGGCAAGGGCAAGGGTATCTTTATGCTTTTAAGCAATTCGTTCGGTCTTAAAACGGTCTTCCTGTAGCCGCTGTAAAATTCCGTGACTGGAACTTCGCGGGTCCCATCTTTGCTTTGAAGCACAAGCGTCGCACCGAGTACAAAAAGCAAAGGGGGAATGTCGGCAGCTGCGGAAGCGTTGACCAAATTTCCTCCAATGGTGGCCCTGTTTTGGACCGCTACCCCACCTATCATTGATCCAGCCGATACAAGAGCCGGGAAATGCTTTTTGACCGGTTCTGAGGAGATTATCGCTGCGAAGGTAACTCCGCTTCCAATTTCAAGATAGTTTCCTTTGAGCTCAATCTCCATTAAGCCCTCCAGGCCCCAAATATCCATCACTTTTTCAGGTTCTGGTTTTTCTTTTTTAAGATCAGGATAAAAATCGGTGCATCCTGAAAGCAATGTGATATCAGGATGATTGCTTAAAATCTCTAAGGCTTCTTTCAGGTTTTTGGGCAGGAATACCCATGAAGGCTCGCTTCCTCGCAACTGAACGCTTTCGCAGCGAAGCCCTCTTTTTTGCGGTTGTTTTAGCTTTAATCGTTCACCGTAACCGGCCGCGGCGGCCCTTTCAACGGCTCGAAAGATGCGCTCGTATCCCGTACAGCGACATAAATTCCCTGCCAGTGCGTGTTTTATTTCGCCTCGATTGGGATGTGGGTTGTCTTGCAACAGGGCTCTAGCCGCCAAAACCATCCCGGGAATGCAAAAACCGCACTGCACGGCTCCTTCCTCGACGAAAGCCCTTTGAAGTTCGTCGTCTTTACCGTCTAAACCCTCTATCGTTAGCACATCGGCACCTCGTGCTTGCAAGGCGGGCACCAAGCAGGAGTTGACAAGTTTTCCATCAAGCAATACGGAGCAGGCTCCGCACTCGCCTTCGCCGCAGCCTTCCTTGGTCCCCGTGTGACCAAGCTCTTCTCTTAATACATCGAGCAACCGGTCCAAGGGAGAAACTTCAGCCGCAACTTCTCTTTCGTTTAAGATAAACTGCAACCTCATGATCGCCTTTCATCCCCTTTTTGCTCAAGTGCGGTGAGCACCTCTCCAGTTATGGGAAGTTTGTTAGAAAAAAGACCTGTGGCATGCTCTATGGCAGCCGCCACGGCAGGACCGCCTCCGCTCAAGGGCATTTCGCCCAAACCCTTGGCACCGAAGGCTCCCCTGCTGCAGGGTACTTCCGTCAGCTCGACGAAAAAGTCGGGACAATCGACGCTCGTTGGTATGATGTAATTAGAAAGCCTGTCGTTTTTGTATTTGCCGCCTTCGACTTCTATGACCTCAAGGTAGCCGTAACCTAACCCCTGCAGGCTACCCCCTTCGACCTGGCCCACGGCAAGCAGGGGGTTTACGGCCGTGCCCACATCTACGACGACAGTATCCCTCAAGGGCCTTACTTCCCAGGTGTCCGTATCCACTTCTACTTCTAAAACGTTAGCGCCCCAGGCGTAACCCTGGTAGGCGTCGCCCTGACATCGGTCGTCATCCCAGTAAAGCTCTGCCGGGTGCAAATAATCCCCTATAACCTCCAGCGGTCCATGCTTTTTTTCGTAACCTCGGGCTGCCTCAAAAAATTCGACCACAGAAACGCCATTTCTTTGAAAGACCCCCTTGCTATAAGTTACTTCTTCAACAGGGACGTCAAAGTAATCGGAGACGTATTTTTTAAGGCGCTTTATAAGCTTTTCCGCCCCTTGAAGGACGATCTTTCCAACTATCATGGTGGTACGAGAAGCTACCGTGGGTCCGCTGTCAGGTGCCTTGGAAGTATCGGGAGACATATATCTAACCCTCTCAAAGGGTATTTGAAGGCCTTGGGCTGTAATTTGCGTCAATACCGTCGCTGCGCCCTGTCCCATATCGACGCTGCTTACATAAAGTTCAACTCTCTCGCTTGTTAACTTAAGCTTGACCTTACCATCTATCGCTTGTTCTCCCGATCCCGTAAAACCACCGCCGTGCAGGAAAAGAGACAATCCAATGCCACGTCTTTTAGGATCTCGGTCGCGCGAATATTCCGCCCTTTTCCTTTCGTATTCGGAAATCGCCAGCGCACGTTCGAAGACAAGCCTTGCTCCTCCGTCTTCTACCGCTTGGCCGAAGGGAAAGGCGTCACCAATCCTTAGCAAGTTTTTGCGGCGCACTTCGACAGGACTTAAACCTAAGGTCCTGGCAATTTTATCCATTTGCCGTTCCATGGCAAAGATGCTTTGTGGCGCCCCAAAGCCCCTGAAGGCACCGTTGGGCGGAGTGTTAGTAGCAACGACTTTGGCTGAGACATGCGCATTCGGGGTATTGTAACAACCCGTTGCATGAAGCAAGGATCGCTGTAATACGACAATGCTCAACGTCGTATAGGCACCGCCATCTAAGACCAAGTCTATGTCCTGAGCAACTATCGTGCCATCTTTTTTTACGCCGGTTCTGTGCCGTATCCTTGAGGGATGTCTTTTGGTGGTTGAAACCATGTCTTCTGCCCTGTCATAAATTATCTTTACGGGCCGCTTGGCCTTCAAGGCCAGGACGGCTGCATGTATGGCAAGGAGGGAAGGGAAATCCTCCTTCCCTCCAAATCCGCCACCGGTGACGGCTTGTTTAATCACCACTTTTTCGGGTGGAAGCATGAAGGCGTGGGTCATGGCGCTGTGAATATAGTAGGGACATTGAAGGGAACCTATCACCTCGATGCCACCATCGTCGCGCGGTAGGGCAACCATCCCCTGTGGCTCAAGGTAAAGCTGCTCCTGATGTCCCGTCCTGTAGGTCTCTTCGATTATGATGTCTGCTTCATTAAAGGCTTCTTCTGCGTTTCCCTTGTTAACTTCAAACTTTGCAAGGACGTTGTCCTCGCCCCATATGATGTTCTCGCCCGAAAGCGCTTCTTCTATAGTAAACACGGGCTCGATCGGTTCTATTTCAACTTTTACGGCCTTTAATGCAGCCTTGAGGAGCGCCTTACTCGGAGCAGCGATAAGTGCTATGGGTTCTGATACGTAATTTACGATTTCCTTTGCCAATATGGGCATGTCACGTCTTACCATGGCCACTTCATTCGGGCCTGGCAGGTCTTTTGCCGTCACAAAGACTACCTTCGACCAATCAAACGACGGGTCCTGCCTTATTCCGACAATTTTCCCGTGGGGCACATCGCTTCTAACCGTTCCCCCATACCAACAGCCTGGGAAAGGTATGTCATCCACATATTGGGCCTTTCCTGAGACCTTATCCCAGGCGTCCACCCTCACAACAGATTTTCCCACGATAGACCCATCATTCCTGATATCGCTGGATTTTTCCTCAGCAAGTTCGGCTTCGAGTTTTTCACCCAAAGGTAAACATCTCCTCATATGTCAGTTACTGCTCTTTATTATAAAACACATAATTGATGAGCAAGTTGCTCACTATGCCAACTGTAACTGCCAAAAAGACGTTATTGGTGAGATAAAGCTTTGTGAAAGGACGCAACGTCCCAAGCCAAGCGCTTCGCTCTAAGTTAAGATAATAAGGCATCATTACGGATACTCCAAGAGTCACACCGGCTACGATCATATTTCCAAAGTTGTCCTTGATGTCTGACATTACCGTATTTATGCCTGACAACAATATCAAGCCGGCGCTTATGATGAAGGCTCCACCTATTACGGATTTCGGGATAGCAGCCAAAATTGTAGTCAACTTGGGAGATAGGCCGTAAAGCAAAAAGATGAAAGCTGCGGTTTGTGTGACAATCCTGCTTGCGATGCCCGTAGAGGCGATGATGCCCGCATTTTGACTAGCGCTCGTGACGGGAAGGCCTCCAAAAAGAGAACACAAAGCGCAAGAAAAGCCCTCGGCTGCTATTCCTCTGTTCATGTGTTTTACCTTGTAGGGTTCGGTGGCAGCCGTACATATAGCAGCATAATCGCCGATTGACTCAAATATGGAACAGGCATAACCGGTCAATATCAAAAGTATGGCGGAGAAACTGAATATCATAGGAGATGAGGCTCCATCGTATCCTTTGAAGGGGAAAAGTTTCGGTAAGGCAATCCAACTCGCCCTGGCAACGCTTCCCCAATCAAATACACCAAGCAAAGTTCCTCCAAATATCCCGACGATGAGGATTGAAATTAAAACGAATCCCCTGGATATGAGACCTTTGAGCTTAAAACGCAAGAAAAGGGCAAGTAAAAAACTTACTATTCCAAGAGTCAAGTGCAGCGAATCCGTTATTGCAAAAACCCAAGAAAGGGAGATGCGGGTTATGACGAAGCCAATAGTTGCGACTACTGACCCGACAACGACTGGCGGCATGAACTTCCTTAAAACGGTGAGCACTCTCGATGCGCCGAAAACTCCTTCTATAATGCCGCCCGCAAAGGCAGCTCCCCACGCTGTGGTAAGCCCAAAGGGATATGTCTTGGCGATAGAAGCCATATTTACAAAAATGGGAACGGAAGGCAATTGAACGACGGGCAATCTATTTCCCAGTGTGGTTTGTATCATAGTGGCTACGAAAACCCCTATGAAACAATAACTTATCATGGAAGGCGTGACGCTTTCCGGCAAGCCGGCCATGGCCACGAAAGCGGTAGCCCATATAAAGGGACTGAAATCAACTAAGGTAAGTTGCAAGGCGTAATAAAACGTCTCAAAAAAGGATTTGGGCTTTTCGTCAATTGTAAGAATAGGCTTGGTTAACATCTGAATTTCCTGCTCAAACACAGGTTGTTCGGGGTCATATGCCATAATTTTCACCACCCTTTCTAAAGCAAAAATGGCACCCACAGGACGCCCCTTAATTGTGTTAACTTATGTCTTTTTCTTTCAAGGCCTTCAAAAGACGCTCAGGTGTAATGGGGAGGTTATACATCCTGACTCCCACGGCATCATAAATGGCATTTGCTATGGCAGGCCCCGGCGTGTTAATCGCAACTTCTCCAACGGATTTCGCGCCGTAAGGACCAAAATCCTCGAAGGAAGGCACGAGTATGGTGACAATATCGGGCAAGTCAGTGGTCTTGTAGGCCTTGTAATCCCAAAAACTGGCATTTTTTACCTTCCCGCTTTCGTCAAAGAGATACTCTTCGCACAAACTGAAACTGATGCTGTTTAGCACGGCTCCTTCTACCTGCCCTTCAGCAAGCTTCGGATTTACGGCAACGCCGCAATCCATAGCCGTCACCACCTTCAAAGGTTTTACAATCCCTGTTTTAACGTCAACTTCGACCTCAGCAAAGGTGGCACAAAAAGGGAAGGGCGAAACGGGGCTCACAAATGACGCACTATCTTCTATTTGAAACTGGTTTTTCGTGTAAAAGGCATAGTAGGCGATGTCCTTAAAGCTCAACATTCGGCCGCTTTTTTCGTGAATTACCTTTTCTAAGCCAAGGGACAACTCCTCCTTGGGGCATTCAAACATTTCGGAAGCGACATCCAATATCTGAGATGCAACTTTTTCGGCGCATTTTTTAACGGCGTTGCCAGATACGTAAGTCGTCGAAGAAGCGTAAGCTCCCACATCGTAAGGCGTCATGTCCGTGTCCGAAGAATAAACTATAATTTTTTCAAAGGGAACGCGAAGGGCTTCTGCTGCGATTTGAGCCAGCACCGTGTCGGAACCCGTTCCTATGTCAGTAGCTCCAACGTGAAGGTTAAAGGAGCCATCCTCGTTCATCTTCATATGAGCACCGCCCATATCCACCAAGGGTATACCCGACCCCTGTGTTGCTACCGCCATGCCGACGCCGTAGAACTTATCGCCTTCTCTACGCTTCGCATTGCGTTTTTCTTTCCAACCGATGACTTGTGCTGCCGCATCAATGCACTCAGAAAGCTTGCAAGATGTGACAAATTGTTCGTGACCTGTTTTGCCTTCTCCTATGACCTTGAACACTTCAGAGGTCTCGCCGCTTTTGATGTGCCATTTTTTTACAAAATTAGCCATATCAATTCCAAGCAACCTCGTGATGTGATCTATGTGCTGGTTTAACCCAAAAAACCCTTGAGTCGCTCCGTATCCACGGTAAGCTCCACCCACCGGGAGGTTCGTGTAGACGCAATCGGCAAAAAACGACACGTTGTTTATCTTATTGAATAACGGCAGTACCTTAGCTCCGGTGTTGGACAAAACAGTGGGTCCGTGTGGCCCGTAAGCGCCGGCATTCATGAGGTCGTCTATCTCCATTGCAACGATAGTTCCGTCTTTTTTAGCGCCAATCTTTATCTTAGAACGCATGGCGTGCCTTGTCCTGCCCGATATGAAGTATTCTTCCCTAGACGTAACAACCTGTGCAGGTCTTTTTGTCCTCCAGGCTACCAGTGCCACATAGGGCTCAAACAACACTTCCTGTTTACTTCCGAAACCCCCGCCAATTCGCGGTTTTATGACCCTTATTTTGCTTATGGGAATGCCAAGTACGCTCGAAACTATCCTCCTTGTATGAAAGGGGACCTGGGTAGAAGTGATGAGTACGAGTCTTCCGTATTGATCAAAT